>X410_Impala__coassemble_202_pt1 | contig 12461 bp, 16 predicted proteins | sample X410_Impala__metabat2_high_PE_006 | metagenome-assembled genome bin X410_Impala | reverse complement strand
ACAAACTTTTATGATAATATAATAATAGATTACCTAATGTTAAGGAAGGTGAGTGATATGCGTTCAGATCAGCTGTATGACCAAGTAATGAATGAACTGCGAATCAATTATCAAAACTATTATGACTACCATATTATATCAGCACCTGACTTCAATAAACGGAGAAACTCACTGATTCTTCGCTTACGGATGATATCTTATGAAAAAGAATCACAAATGAGCAAGCAGCGTCACTATTCTTGATTAAAGATTGGAAATTTCAATTAACTCTCTCTTTATTCCCATATCACAAAAAAACTTGGCTGTGTATGCCAAGTTTTTTTATCAAACTATATAATATTAGTATAACTTCTTTAACTCAATGAGCTCCTTTGCCAGATTTTCAATCCGCTCCTTCTCTTCCTCATTCGTAATTTCATTATTTGGACCGAAGCATGATGTGTGTAAGAACACATTATTCAATGGCAGAATAGCCTTAAAGTACGAAAGAATTGGCTTCAGCTGGTATTCCGTCATTAAGAAATGTTTCTCAGAGCCGCCGTTAGTCACAATGCCGACTACTTTCCCTTTAAAGCAATTCGGTGCAAGGTGATCAAATACATTCTTTAATACACCTGGAATCGAGGCTTGGTAAATGGGTGTTCCAATGACAATCACATCAGCCTCGTTCAGCTTATTGACCACGTCTTGTGTATCTTGATTATATTCAGAGAAAGGCACACCCCGCACAAACTCAACATCATAATTACGCAAGTCCACCATTTCCGTAACTACGCTCTCATCATAATGATTAATGGCCGTTAACACTTCCTCAACGGATTTCGCTGTTTTCGCACCGATGATGGCTCCCGATAAACCGACTGCTTTCATTTCTTCTTCATCCTCCTAAAAACTATGTACTTTCCTTTAAAGAGCTTCATAATGATTTCATCATACGATGATGAAAAAAGAATATCCACTATTCCGCTTTTTCATACAAAAAGACCCTTTTCTAATTCCAGTGAATTAGTCAAGAGTCTGGGTAACCTGTAATCAGGATATCTTTATATTCGTTATTGCCTTCTAATATCATTTTGGCAAAGGGACAGACCGGAATAATCAGTCTGTTTTCCGAGCGGGCATATTTTACCACACGATTGATTAATTCGCGGCCAAGCCCCCTTCCTCTATAGCGATCAGAGACAAGGGTATGATTAATCAGTATAATCTCCTTTTGATCTCGCTCTCTGTTGCAAGGAACAAATTCTAATTGAGCGACAATATTCCCGTCCATCGCTATATAAAATTCCGTTTTTGTATCAGCCATTCGCACAGCCTCCCTGCAAATGATTGCCCGCATGATGAATACTCATCACTCCCCTTGAGTATCGCCATGTGTTATCCGGGTTCATATGAGAATATGCGGCCGACCAACGTTTTATTCAAAAATATAATGAAATTTATAAATAAGCTTTTTTACAAGTATATTCATGCTTATTAGGGCAAGCGCGTCACGAGTTGAGTTGACTTGCTGGCCATCTAATGCCCACAAGCCATACCCTTCCTTGAATAGAAGGGACGTGCTCGCATGATATCGGATACCCCCCATTTAAACAATTACATCATCTAAGCTCTGCCAGCCATACCCCACCTCCTGCAATTCCTTGCCCGAAATGATTAATTTTTCCCTGAAGATAGGCTTCCCGCCAATTAACTCATAAAACCGTTTAGATGGATTGTCTTCAATTACCCAAACCATCATGTTCTCTATCTGCTTATTTCGCATTTCAAGAAGCATTTGTTTAACCAGCTTCTTTCCGATACCTTTTCTTTGCCATTCCTTCAATAAATAAATGGCATATAGCTCACCTTCAAATGAAATCTTCCCGCTCCGTTCTCTTCCACCGCTGATATAGCCGCCGATGCTTCCATCTATCCCTTCGGCAACCAGGACGATGGAATCCGGGTTCTCTATGATTGTGCGCCACTGCTTCTCTCTTTTTTCGGGTGACATTCCATTTAAATATTGATCCGGAACAATCCCCTTATAAGTAGAGCGCCAGCTTTCCACATTCACTTCAGCTATATCAGGCGCATCTGCAGGGGTGGCCTGCCGAATTCTCATCTGCAACACTTCCTTAATCATTTTTGTTGAAGTATTTTTTTGGAATTCGACATAACAAACGGTAAATCCTCCCTTTTCTTCTTTCAATCTTCCTGTATAATTTACAATATATAGTAAAAACAGACTTTCCTGTCTGTAACCTTTCCTTAAACCATTGATAAGTGATGAATAGTTTTTTTACAAATTAGCGGTTCTATTCTAAGAACAGAATGGATTCCCCTTCTTTCTTGCTATTTTGACAGGTAGAAACGAGATTAAAGGAGACGTAAATATGAGTTTTTTCAAACTGGTTAAACAAAAATTATGTACTCATGAATGGCATCGTATTGGCCGTGAAGGCAGTCTAATCGTTGGAATCTATTGTCCGAAATGTGAAAAAGAAGAGCATGTTGCAGAGGAACGCTGGGAAGAACTAAAGGAAATCGAGAAGGTCCGAAAGTCATACCGACAAGAGAAACAGCATTAGCCCAAAATAAAAAGCTTGATTTATCCAAGACAAATCAAGCTTTTTGTTTTCTGTCACACTTTCACCTTACGCTTTTTGAAGCGATACAGACCAAAAAATGTATTAAACAAAATATCCGATATAACGATTCCGCAGGCAATTCCTATAGCACAATAACCGACATTCAAAAACCCCATGATAGCGGCGTCATAGTCATTCAAGGTTAAATGGCGAAACGCCTGGAAGGCTGAAATACCCGGCACAATTGGGACTAGACCAGGCACATAAAAAACGGTCAAGGGCATCTTGAAGATTCGCGCGGCAATTTGCCCAGCAAAGGCAAGCAGCAAGGAGCAGACCACACTTGCTTGAAAGATGCCATACCCATTCGTGCTTAAAAGGATGTAGCCCATCCATCCAAGCATCCCGACGATTCCGCCCATCGGAATGGACTTCTTCGGCACATTGCAGATTATGGCGAATGATATGGATGATAAGAAACTAAAAACCATATGAAAAATGAGATTTAACATCCGTATTGACTCCTACTGTATGAAAATATAATAAACCGTCGCGATTCCTGTTCCAATGGACCCAGCAATAAATATCCCCTCCACCATTCGGATGGAGCCGGAAATATAATGCTTTGCCAAAATATCTCTTATTGCATTCGTAATCGCTATCCCCGGAACCAGCGGAGCCACCGTTCCGATCATCACAGAGCTCAAATGACTTCCCACCATTCCATTGACAAAGAAGGCAGCCAGACCGCCTAAAAAGGCGGCTATATATTCGGTTATAAACGGTATTTTTAAATATTGATAGCCCAGCAAATAAGACACATAACAAACCAAACCGCCGATCATGCTTGCCGGCAAATCAATAAAGGTGCCATTCATGATAAGCATAACACTGCCGCTAAGAATCGCTGTGAAGAGCAATTTCATCGTAAGGGAATACCCCATCTTTTCCCGGTCGACCTCTTGCAATTTTTCATACACTTCTTCAAGAGTAAGGAGGTCTTCAGTGAAAAGACGGGATATTTGATTCACTTTCGTAATTTTATTCAAATTATGATCCCGATTATCGATACGGATAAAATTTGTATTATTCATATCTGTTCTCACGAAAATCCCACTTAAAGTTATGTAGGTAAAGGTCTCCTGGTTCCGCTCCACGCCGAGCGCTTTGGAAATCATCCTTTCCATTGTGTCCTCTACCCTGCTTGTTTCCGCTCCGTTTTCAAGCATGATTTTGCCGGCTAGAAGACTGGCTTTTATTAAACAATCATTCTGACTGGACGCCAAATGTATCACTACTCCGCTTTAGATTATCAATTCTTTATTAATATATTGTACAATAATATCTTGGAAAAGCTAGACTCATTTAGCCCTAGCTTCCTATCTTTTTGTAATTAACTGCTATAATAGAAGAATGCTTTCATATAAGAGGACCGTCTATAACAAATGAATCAGGAGGTTTGCAAGTGGAATTTATCGCGATTGATTTCGAAACAGCCAATCAATATCCGAATAGCGCGTGCTCTATCGGAATCGTCTATGTGAATAATCAAAAAATTGCAGATGAGAAGTATTTCCTTATACAGCCGCCTATCATGAAATTCGACCGCAAGAATATGGAGGTGCATGGCATTACGCCTGAGGCCGTTAAGGATGCTCCTAAATTTAATGAAGTTTGGAAAACAATCGAACATGACTTTAAAGACACCATGATCGTTGCCCATAATGCCTATTTTGATATGAGCGTCTTACATGCTTGCCTGAAGGAATACGATTTAGCTATACCCGAATTATCCTATTGCTGCAGCATCCCTATTTCTAACCGGGCAATTCAAGGTCCTCGTGTCAGACAATCGCTTAAGGAGCGGACCCGTTATTTTGGCATAGACCTAGAAGAACATCATCATGCCTTGGCTGATGCAAGGGCCTGTGCAGAGCTTGTTCTAAAAAGCATCGAAGCAAGCGGACAGCCATCCTTCCCTGATTTTCTTGAGGCTCACCCCTCCTTGCCTATCAAGCGGTTGTCTCAGTTAAAACCAATGAATGCCTTCACGAAGGAAAAAGCTCCAGTCACCAAAAAATACAGCAAGACCGTTAAAATAAGTGATATAAAACCAACGATTGACCTAGATGAAAATAATCTTCTCTATGGCAAGACCTTTGTCTTTACGGGTGACCTTGATTCTATGAGCCGGGTTGATGCCATGCAGACAATCGTCAATTTCGGCGGTATTCTTAAATCAAGTGTCAGCAAGAAGACAGATTATCTCATTATAGGGAGACAAGATCACTTAATCGTTGGCGACAGGGGAATCAGTTCAAAAGAGAGCAAAGCACGCGAACTTCAGGATAAGGGCACTCCGATTGAGCTGCTCGATGAGTCTCGTTTTCTAAGGCTGCTAGCTGAGGCCAGGTCGTCCACCCTCCAAAAAAATTAACTTAAAAAGCACGAGACATTATTCGTCTCGTGCTTTTAGGTTCTTATTTATAATTCATTCAAAAATTCTCTGACCTGATCAGGTGTTTTGGCATTCGCACTGTGCAAATGGGCAATTTTTTCGCCGTTCTTATATACAAGCAAGCTCGGAATTCCCATCACGTTCTGTTCCTCCGCTAACTCTGGGAACTCATCTTTATCAACCATATACCATTGTTTATCCGCATGCTCTGCCATAATCTCATCTATGAACATATCAAGCCTTTTGCAATCCGGACACCAGGTTGTCGTAAAGATTTCCACGGTGAGGTGGTTCTTCGAAATTTGCTCATTGAATTCCTCTACTGTTTTTACCTTCTCCATTTCCATTCCTCTCTTTCTGACTAATCGCTCTTCTTATTTTACCTCAAGCGCTAAAAAAGAGAAATGAATCAATTCGCATTTTCCTTTTCTGTCTCAGAAAGCGGAATCCCGGTTGATTTCTCAAACTCCTCTAAGGCTTTTTGAATTGTGTCATCTGATAGTCCATCAGCCCATTCAGAGACTTCCTTGCTGTTCCCCTTTTCAGGATTCCCAATGTAAACCTCGATTGGGTCACCTTTATATTCAACCTTGGTCTTTGGCAGCTCATCTTCCGTTGACTCACTTGATCCGGCATAAATGGAAGTCGCTGCTGCATATCCCAATCCGATTACAAGCAGGAATCCAATCGTGGTCTTCGTGAATTTTCTCATTCCTTCACTCCTTATTTATCATTCGAATGACTAGCTAAACGGTTAACTTCCATTCAATCTTCTCGAATCTGTTAATGCTTAAGCTATATTGTGGAGAGGAACATTTCGCTGACTTTCTAACTAAACCAATCACTCCTTACTACCATTTCCATTATCTTCTAAAACAAAACCTATAATCAATGGTCCATTGGAATAGTTGATAACTTTTTATGTAAATGACTTACGGATGAAACAGGAGGACGAACTCTCACCCCCTTTCCTTTGCTTGGAGTGATTGACATAAACCGGATAAAATGACCATAATATGGGGTATGAAATTTTTACCTTGAGGAGATCAAATATGATTAGTATAAATAAGGGACTTTCAACAGAAATAAGTCCCCTTCATGACCCATGGGAAGCTTATATGGATGTATCTCAATATGGAAAAATGACTCTTTCCAATATAGAGTTCACCACTACTACTCTATGCAATATGCGATGTGAGCATTGCGCAGTTGGTTATACATTGCAGCCAAAAGACCCGAATGCATTGCCGCTAGAATTATTGATTCAAAGACTCGAGGAAATCCCTCATCTGCGCTCCATCAGCATTACCGGCGGGGAACCGATGCTAGCTAAAAAAAGTGTGGAGAACTATGTCGTGCCATTATTGAGGTATGCATCTCAACGAGGTGTCCATACGCAAATCAACTCGAACCTTACGCTGCCGCTTGAACGATATGAATCTATCATTCCTTATTTAGATGTCTTGCATATTTCCCATAACTGGGGAACGATTGATGAATTCGTTGAAGGCGGGTTCGCGATGATGGAAAGAAAACCAACCTATAAACAAAGGGAAGCCCTTTTCCAGAACATCATTGACAACTCCATTCATTTGAACCGGGCAGGCGTTCTTGTCTCTGCGGAAACCATGCTGAACAAGCGCACATTGCCTTATTTGGAGAGCATACATAAACAGATTACGGAAGAAATGGGCTGCAGAAGGCATGAAATTCACCCGATGTACCCGAGTGATTTCGCCTCCGCACTGGAGGTTTTGTCCTTAGATGAAATCAGAGCAGCTATTCACCAATTGCTCGATTGCAGGAATGAGGACGTATGGATGCTCTTCGGTACATTACCTTTTTATCCTTGCAGCAAGAATGATGAGGATCTCGCCTTGCTGAAACGGCTGTACGCAAGCAAGAATGTGACCATGCGAAATGACCCGGATGGGCGCTCACGCCTAAATGTCAATATCTTCAACGGAGAAGTGATTGTGACTGATTTCGGGGATGCCCCGGCACTTGGCAACATCCTTCACCATTCCTTGCCTGAGGTTTATGAGAAGTGGATGGAAACTAAGCTAGCCCGCTCCCTTAACTGTCATTGTCCAGCAGTGAAATGTCTCGGACCAAACGTGCTCGTGAAAAATGCCTATTATCCAAATGAGGACTTCAACAGCCGAACATCCAATTTATAGGCTGGTTAATAGAGACATAAAAACAGCGTTCAACCAAAATGGTTGAACGCTGTGATTGTTTTAGAACCAAGTTTTAACAACTTTTAAGGCTTGATTATGACGTTTAATATAAGCAGTCGCTTTTCCATATTTGGCAAAACCGCCTTCACCTTTATTATAAGCGCTTAAATAGGCTTCACGAAGAGCTGTTCCTTTATAGCCTTTTTTAGCATATTTTTTCTTCAAATCAGACAGCATATATGTACCCCAGTTCATGTTTACCTTTACATCATATGGGCTATTTTTCGTTTTCGTCACTTTAGCCAAATTTTTATGATTTACTTTATTAATTTGGAATAATCCATAGTTTGAACCGCCTTTAGCCTTTGCTTTGAAATTGCTCTCATGCTTAATGACGGCTAATGTATGCTTGTAGTTCAATCCTCTTTTTACACAAAGATCATATAAATATTTCTGTTGGGATTTAGACAATGGGACTTTACTTGAATACTTGAAGCCAGCAGCCTCTGCCGTATTCGTCGTTCCTGGTAAAGTTGTACTAAGGACAAGAGCAACAACAAACATTGAAAGAAGAAACAGTTTCATCAGTTTGTTTCCTTGATTGTTTTTCATACATACTCCTTTTAGTTTACGTCTTTTTCTTAACGTCTGGCTTGCTACTCTTGTACTATACCAAAATCAAAACAACGAAATATATTAATTCATCAGAATATAACGTTAATGTAAGAATTTTGTATTCAACGTAATAATTATGTAACAAAAAATTATAGAAGCATAGATAAAAGATGGGTTTCACCCTTTTGGTTCTTGTTCCCTGATGAAACCTAATGGATCAGATTCTATTTTTTATTTGACTTATATAAACAAACGTTAAAAAGCGGGTGTCTGCTTATACAGACACCCGCTTTCTATTGTAAAAGAACTCGTTCATTTGGTTTCAACAGACAGAATGGTGGTCATGCCACTTATTCATCAATAGATTTTCCTGGCTGCTGTAGCTCTTTTGATTGCTTGAACATTCGCCAAGTGAATACCTTCATGAAATATGGTCCTAACTAATACTTGAGCAATGGTTTGCATTCCCGATTCAATTGTCGGGAATTGCTCATCTAGCCGTTCCCCATATAAATCACGAATCATAAATGGCTGAATGGCCAGCAGCTTTTTTAAATAATCCAAACTTGGTATATTTTCTCCCCAGTCTAAAGGACTTGTGCCATAACCGAACCACTCCACGAAATTCTTCGGCATGACGATCTCTTCTTTTGTCAAATGCTGAATCCATAAATACTGGTCCACATAAACATGACCCATATGCCAGCGAATATTATTACGATACCCTTCTGGAATCATATCTGCTTCGTCTTCTCCAACACTCGTAACGGTTTCAAGAAATTCATGGCGATAATCGGCTAACTGCTTAATCAGAACTTCATGCCTTTTTAGCATACTTCATCCCTCCAAAGCTCTTTATTAATAATAAATATTCGCCTGAAGAAAAAATAACTCCTTCCGACTTTATAATCATTTAAATGTATTATATAGAAGAAACACGAATACACCCCATCAACAGGCCTCTTTTATTGAATCACCCGCATGTCTTGAAATGGGTAAAAAACATATTTCCCTTTCCCGACAATCCGCTCCTCTTCAATAAAACCAAGACCATTTCTGCTGTCCATACTGACTGTCCGATTATCCCCCATCACAAAATAACAACGCTCAGGAACCAGTATGGCATTGAAATCATCCGTACTGACACCATCAAGATATGCTTCCTTCCACTTTTTATCATTGATGTATAAATCCTTATCTTTTACTTCTATTTTATCCCCTGGAAGTCCAATCACTCTCTTTACATATCGTTCAGAGCCATCACCTTTTATCACGACAATCTCCCCGCGACGGAAGGAAGCTTCCCAACGGGCGGGTGTCACAAGTATTTTCTCTTGGTCATGCAAGGTCGGTTCCATCGAGAGCCCCTCCACCTTATAAGGTGTCAGCAAGAACATCCGTATCATGACAATTAAAAGAACCGCTACAATTAATATCTTGATTCCGCTCCACATACTTGCTCCCGAACTTTGTTCCTTCACTATCGGACCCTCATCTCCTCTCTCCAACCGTACTATTAAGCTCACTTTAATTTTAATCCATTCATCGGCATTAGTTTGTCGAATTCTAGAAGCAAGCATATAAACTTATCATCCTAAACGGATGATTTGCACAGCGCCACAGGGCACTTCTTTCAATTTTTAATGGCGAGGAAAATTTCAACAACTTTTTCAAAAAAAGCTTAATTTTTGTCAGATATTCGTTTATACTATATATATATCTTTCTCAATTGGTAAATCGAAAAATTGATTGATCCCTCGACCCGCTTTTCAATCCAGGAAATAGGATTAATTTTACATTTTTACCCAATTTTGAAACCTTTCTTCCAATTTTCAAACCTCTATTTTAGATTTTTCGCCATTTTTTCAGCGAAAATATACTTGTATTTTTTACCATTTACAACAGTAAATGGATATTTGTGTTACAATTATGACAAAAAATCTCTTTTGACCAATCTATCTCAAAGCCTATCACATCAGTAAATCACCCCTAATTTCCGCCTATAACTATCTGAATTTTCAGATAAATAGACATATTCCTGACATAATAGCGTTATATCGGTAACGAATTTATCATCTGCTCGTTATTACTTCTTTTGGATAAACCTGTTAAGATTGTCAATGTTAGCTGATACAAACAATTTTAGGAGGTTAAAACTACATGAAGAAGACTTTATTATCGTTTGTAGCGGTAGCTTCCATCACCGTTGCTATGAGTGGGCAAAAAACATCCGCTCAAGAAATTACAGTAAAAAAAGGAGATACTCTCTGGGGAATATCTCAAAAATACGACACTTCAGTAGATAATATAAAAAAACTGAACGGTCTCGATTCAGACACAATTATCGAGAACACTCAATTGGTTGTCAAAAAAGACACACCAACTTATAAAGTAAAAAAAGGAGATAGCTTGTGGAAGATCTCCAAAGAAAAGAATGTATCTATTAAAGACTTACGTTCTTGGAACCAATTAAACTCTGTTGTGATACACCCAGGACAAGTTCTTAAACTAGCAGGTGATGGTCAAGCACCCGTCGCAAACACAAACAAGAACACAACTGCAGCTAAACCTGCAGCAAAGCCTGCGGTAAAACAAACTGCTCAACCAACAGCCAAGAAAGAACCAGCAGTACAGAAAACAGCAGCGACTGAAGCTAAACCTAGCGCCGGCAAAACCATTACAGTATCAGCAACAGCCTATACGGCCAACTGTAACGGATGTTCAGGTACTACAGCCACAGGAGTTAATCTTAAAGCTAACCCGGATGCCAAAGTTATCGCTGTGGATCCAAACGTCATTCCGCTAGGCTCTAAAGTCTATGTTGAGGGATATGGATATGCGACTGCCTCTGATACAGGCGGAGCGATAAAAGGCAATAAGATTGATGTTTTCATTCCTTCACATGATGCAGCGATGTCATGGGGACGCAAAACAGTCAAAGTTCAAGTATTAAACTAAATACCTACTGACTAGACACCTCTCGAGTTTACATCCAGTTCTTGAGAGGTGTTTTTTTACCCACTTTTCCAAATCGAGAATAATAGATACTCAAATGATCCTTCACCTTTTATTCCGATTCCCTTTCTCCTTGCAGCTTTATGTTCAATTCATCAGCTTTTTGCTGACGGTTTATATATTGTATACCTCTGTTCGGTGAGCACTTAACTTAAATTCCATATTTTACCTAACATTCATATTCCTATCCTCTAAAATACTGACTCTCGCAAGCTGCCTTTTTGCGTCATTATTGTATATTCGATACAATAATGACGTAATCAATTCAAGGGAGGATATGGATATTGGGAATTTGCAGAGATTGTTTTGACGGCAAGATTTATGATGAACACCATGAACAATATGAAAATTTAGATAAAGAGATCATTCGTCTGACAGAAGTCAGCCATTTTTCTTACGAGGAAGCCTTTAAGCGTGCGATTCGTCTATATCCAGCTGTCAAGAATTGTCCTGAGTGTAACGGCACAGGAAAAATCGGCGATTAAGATGATCCTAATTCATTATAAAAGGCCAAATCATATTAGATTTGGCCTTAAATAGTGTTTCAGAAACACGATATATGTTCCTATTCTTTTAGTATCCTAGCAGCCCCTTAGCCTCTCTATATACACCCCCGGCTAAAACCGCTCTCTTCCGCTGGCCTCAACATTTCTCCTTGCTGCTAAAGTAGGAAACTAACTCAAAAGACCACTCCAATTATTTTACTATAGAGAAAAATCCAATTAATCTATATAATTAAATACTATAAGATGAAATGAGTGTACTCAATACTTAACTGGAGGGATATTGAATGAAAGTCATTATGTATAAAAAAGACGTGGATTACTTTGTGGAAAACTTTAAATCAATCTCTTCTTTTGATAAAGAGGGAAACAAATTTTATTTCGTCTTTGAAGATCATCTTAGAGGCGGACAATGTACACTGATGTTTTATGAACACGAACAGAAATGGACCATCCACGGAAAAGGAACCGATTATTGTGATGTTTCCGAGACTTCTTTAACCACCGAAGAATTAAAGACCTTGATTTACAAACGCAGAAAATATATAAACAATGTCATTCGAAACATGCGCATGCCTGTCATGTCTTGATAGACATCTGCACTTACCAATCAAGGCTAACATATGACAAGCAAATCACCCGGGGATGATTCATCCCCTTCTTTTATTAATAAGATTAGAGACTGCAGACAAAATGGACTGAGAATGTATTTATTCGCAGTCCATTTTTATATTATTTAATATTTCCTCCTAGACAGACCTCTCCCGCTCTCTAATTCGGACCATTTTGGCGTTTTCCACAGCCAATTGACCATCTTCTTCAGGTTCACGGCAGCAAAAGTAAGCATCGCCTGCATAAACAATTTTTCAATTGCTCTAAGGGTTGTCCACCGTATACGATGCTTTTCTTTGACTAATGAGGAAATAAGGGAGAAATCAATAGCAGCTTTCACGTTCCGAACCAAATGCTTCTCAGGGACCAGTTGATCTAATGTAATCATTTCTAATTGTTCGCGGTTTTTAGGGGGATATATGGTTAACATATCATCACCTTCGATAAGAATCACCAACTCTATTATACCCAAATGAGAATATATCGACTTTGTGAGTGCTGTTTTTAT
>X410_Impala__coassemble_199_pt1 | contig 12588 bp, 13 predicted proteins | sample X410_Impala__metabat2_high_PE_006 | metagenome-assembled genome bin X410_Impala | reverse complement strand
GTCCATAAAATAAGAATCTCGCCAGGATATGTCTGGCCTCTCCTTCCGTCACGCTGACTTCACTGCGAAATCTCTCCAGGATGGTTATGCCTTCCTTATCACTGGATAAATGCTGGGACAGATAGCCGATCTTAAGATTGCTTCCCCTTTTTATTGCCCCTTCATCAGGCATTTTCTCTCCAAGTATCAATTTGAGGAGAGTGGATTTTCCCGTTCCGTTCGCTCCGACGATTGCCGCTTTTTCACCAAATTGGAGGTGGAGACTCACATCATGAAATAATCCTTTCTCGCCATAACGCTTCGAAACAGCAGACAGCTGGATGACATCCTTCCCGCTTCTTTCTCCCATTTCCAGCTCAAGCCCGATTTTGCGCCTCTCTAACACCGGCTTTTTGCGCTTCTCCATCCTCTCCAAGGCACGCTCCATATTGGCCGCCCGCCTATGAAGAGCCGCACTTGGTGGATTTGCCTGGTTCGCCCACTCACGCAGGCGTTTAATTGCTTCTTTCATCTTCTTGATTTTCTTTTGCTGTTCCTTAAACTCGGCAAATTCAATCAACAGGCGTTTTTCCTTTTCTTTGACAAAGGCTGTATAGTTCCCTGTGTACACATGAATCTCGCCGCCATCAAGATCCATCATTTTCCCGGCTGTCTTATCCAAAAAGAAGCGATCATGAGAGACAATCACGATGGTGCCCTCATAAGAAAGCAAATAATTCTCAAGCCACTCCACGGCAAGGATATCTAGATGATTTGTCGGCTCATCCAGCAATAGCAGGTCCGGCTTCTGCAAGAGCAGCAACCCAAGCCCAACCTTGGTCTGCTCCCCTCCGCTCAGCTCTCCAAAATCCTTCCTCAATAAAGGCTCAAGCCCCAAGCCCGACGCGACCTTCATGATTCGACTGTCAAGCTCATATCCCCCAGCCCTTTCAAACTGTTCCTGGATTTCCCCATACTGCCTTAATAGGGACTGCATCTTCAACTCGTCATGTTCTCTCGCCAATATCCCCTCTAGCTCAGTCAATCTTATCTGTAATTGCCGTTCTTTCGCAAAAGCCCCAAGCAAAGCATCATATACTTCCATTTCCTTCTCGATGATGGGCATCTGCGATAAAAGTCCGGCTGCCGCGCCTCTTTTCAGGTGAATGACTCCATGGTCTAATGACTCTTCCCCAGCCAGCAGCTTCAGGATGGTCGACTTTCCGCAGCCGTTCGGCCCGACAATGCCAATCCGTTCTCCCTCGTTTATTTCAAAGGTTATATTCTCAAAGATATAGGTCCCGCCATAGCTTTTTCCGATATCACGCACACTGCATAGCATCATTTGTATGAACTCCTTTTTTGTCCATACCCATAATAAAAAAGCCATGAGAAAGTCGCTATAAGACCTTCCCATGGCTTTTAGTTTTAATGATTCCGCCGGGTATAAAGACTTATAATCGTACTGTTTTCATATGAAATTCCGTAAATGAGGGCAGACTTCTCCCTTGGCGAATTTCAGCATGAAAAATGGCACGAATCAATGACAAGTCTTCCAGCCATTGCAAACATACCTCAACAGAACGATTCATCTCTACACCTCCTCAAAAATTATATTTCCATTATATACAGAAAATTCAAATTAGGCAACAGAACTAAAAATCAGCCTGCCACTCCGTGAGCGGCCAGTATCTCATGTTCACTTTTCCCACAACCGAATCAATCGGCACAAAGCCGAAGTGGCGGCTGTCATAGCTCATATTCCGGTTGTCCCCCAGCACAAAGAGCATTCCTTTAGGAACCTTTTCAACACCCATTAATGTCTTTAGCGTAAAGGAATTCGCTTGCCCCAGCCCTGTTCGCAGGTGAGCCGCGTCACTTATGTAAGACTCCTTTATATATTGCTGATTGATATAGAGCGAGCCATTTCTATATGTAATTTCATCCCCCGGCAAGCCGATTACCCGTTTCACATAATCCTCTTGCTTAGTCTTATGAAAGACGATGATATCAAAATGTTCGATATCCCTCTCATCAAATCCTGCCTTGGTGACGATTAAGCGATTGCCCTCCTGCAGGGTAGGGTCCATGGACTTACCCTCTACTCGATAATTAGAGTACAAATGGTTCTGCACCTGCACTAACAGGGCAATTCCGCAGACAAATCCAAGACTCCAATAAAACAAATCCTTGGTCCTTCGAGACATATTGCCCCTCCGTTCTTTTAGGAATGCTCCTTTTGCCCTGTCTTGTTTAATCGATTCTCCACCTGTTTGCCGACAAGCCAAAGAAGAAAGATGATTACGCCCATAATAACGGATTTAACGGGTTCGCGAATTAGCGAAACAATATCATGACCGATATAGCTGATTGTGAAAATCATGACCATCTTCCCGGCAAAGACCGCAAGCATATATTGTTTTAGACTAATGCCCGATAAGCCGCCTACAATATTGACAAGCGCTGACGGCGTGAACGGAAAGCAAAGCAGGATGAACAAAGGACCAAACCCATGCCGGTCAATCCAATTCATCGCTCTCTGGACGGATGGATGTTTATGCACAAAGGAGGTTGTCCGCTTTTTGCCATACATCCTCGCCAAATAAAAGACGACCATCGCTCCACTCACCGCACCGGTCCATGATAATAAAAAGCCTATCCATAGGCCGAATGCATTGGCATTGGCCGTAACGAATACAAATAAAGGGAGAAACGGTAAGAATGCTTCTAAAAAGGGCAATAATAAGCCTGGTATCGGTCCTAAATTCCGGTAATCGCTTATTAATTCCGCAAGTCGTTCCATTGTTAGCCATTCGCTCAACCAGCTTAGATCCATAAAATCTCCTCACCAATTAATGACTGCTGTCAGTCAAATCATAATAGGTAATTTCATTTCCCCTCATTTTAGCGAGAAAAACCCATTACCTTTATATTTATTGTACTATATATCATCTCCCGGAAAAAATTAAACTTGTCAAAAATCGCTGTACCTATTATTCTATATACAAACATATGTTCGTATAAATACATTTGAAAGGACGCGATGTTCGATGACCCGCATCCCCACTGAAGACCGAAACATCATGGAAAAGGCCATTTATTTGCCAATGGTACTCACCATTCTCACCAGAGACTTAAAGGCCGTCGAAACAGCACCATTTAAACTGAAACAGCCATATGTTCTTTTAATTGAGGAGACATTGAAGCAGGTCCAGCATGAATTGAAAGCAGTGAGCCGCTATATGAGGGCTCACCAGCTGAAGGTTGAAGAATCGAAAAGGGATGAATCCTTTACATTATTTCTCTTTCTTTATAAAGGGTATGAGGAATATCATAATTACTTTAATCCGCGTATACGCAATAAGGTCCAGGAATTATTAGAGTACTATTTCATTAGGCAATGGCAAGGAAAGAACGACAATTAATGCTTATCAAACCCATTCCAGGATGATTCCGGCAAAGCTCCTTTCGACTGAAACGAAGAATGCCCGTCATTTACCTGCATGTAATTATAAAGATGATTTGTCTGCCTGTGAGTCTCCTGCATTTTCTGGTGAAGCTTTGATTTCAGCAAGGCTGTTCGCAGCATCTGATTTTCGATGATGCTATAGGAAACAGAAATCATGGTGGATTGCTTGTTCCGGAAGTTGATTTGCGTTTTCGCAGGCGCGAGGCGAATTCTTGATACAATATGTTCATAGGAAAGCCAAACGCATGTATCTCTTTGCGGCGAGGTCGTCGGAAAAAAGAACAGACCATTTGCCGGGTCAATGGCGATTGGGACCTTATGCGAGATATTCAAGAGCTCCTTCGTCCCTTCACACCTTCCATCGAAGGAGGAACCAAAAAACTTGCAGCTTGTTTTGACAACATCCAAAGGCTTCTGAGGAACTAAGAATTCTTCATTGTACTCGATTATTTTCGAATAGGTCTTATAGCCATATTCCACCGGAATGATCGCAAAGGTATAAGGACTTATTTCATATTCTTCTTTCTGATTTATAAAGCGTTCTTCCATGGCTTCCTCCTTAATTAAGACAATTTCACTACCTTAGTAACAATATACCATAACATATAGTAAAAAAGTCATAATTTGTCAAATAAATCCAAATGTTAGGACGCCTAAAAATAGAACAAATTAATTTTTCAGAATTATTGAAACATTCAGTTGTTTTTTCATCCCGACTGCTATATAATAAAAAAAAGCAACGGGGGGATTCATATGAATCACGAAAAAGCAAATACAGATATGGTCAATGCTGATGTGACTGCTGCCCAGGGACTAACAGAAGAAGTATTAGTAGATATGATGATTTACGAAGCCCAATTAACCCATGCAAAGCGAAAACTAAAAGACAAAATTGACACGGTCTTAGACAAAAGAGATAAAGAGCTTTTCCTTCAATTATCTTCGGAGCTGATTGAATTAGAGAAGAACTTCAGGAATTAATAAATGAACCAATAAAACCGCCTCTTAAAAGGGGCGGTTTTATTATGGCCTATAAAAACAAATCAAGCAGCAGAGCATCGCCAATGCTGTATAGGAAAGAATCACCTCGAGTACCGGCTACATCTTGAAGGTCTCCTCAACGCTCATCCCAAAGTATTCCTCGCCATCCAAAAGCCTGCATCATATACATGGGAGAACATCAATGAACCCTTCCCGTTACAATTACGAGCAATTCCAAATTGACCCCTGACATTCTCACAATAATAGTAGACATGATTCCGGCCGCCGTCTCAATAGCTACAGTTGCCGATCCGGTGCAACCCGAATCAAACTAGAAACCGAGAAGGCAAGGATGAACGGAGAAAGCGCCAGGCTCTCAGACATCTCCCCATTAAGACTCCAACACCGCACTCAATCAAGACTTACTTAAAGCCGCCATGTGCGCCAATAATCAGCGCAATCGATTCTACATATCTCCTGATTCATTGCCTGACCTTCCCCTGCTTATATCCAAGTAAATAATAAGGTTAGAATCAACAGATAAACCTCCATTTTATACCTCTCATTTCATTCAAACCCTACTATTTTCTGGTAATTTTTTCTATCATTCTACCTTTTTGACTCAGAAGGCAAAATAAGCTGCCCCAAAAGGCAGGCAGCTTATTTCAAACCTAATCATGATAATAGACCAGCAACTAAAAATTCTTGGTTAAGGCAAATTCTCTGCCGAAGCCCAGGTATGTGTGAAAGCAAATTCTTTTAAGAGGCTTTTCCTGACAGGAACATCTCTCTCCCTCTTCTTTACCGCCATTTTTGGCAAGAGAATTCGCGCGCACTATTTATCCCGCATTTTTTCATACTCTTTAACGAGCTGGATGCGCTCAAGCATCGATGGATGGCTATTGCGGAACAGCTTTACAAGGAAAGGCGGATTCATTTGGCTCAAGCCGCTTTCCGAAAGCTTCTGAAACGATGTGACAGCGGCTTCCGGATTATCCGTCATCCTAAGGGCATACTGATCAGCCCGTGTTTCCTGGACTCTTGATACATAGTTTGTGATTGGGTTGGCCGCGAACAGGAGAATAGATGTAATCAGCAAGAAAAGGGGCAAGGAGGAAATCTCTTGCATTGATTCAAGCTGATAAAGCTCTCCCCGTTTCCGAATGGCCCGCTTCATCCATTTATCCGTGAACCATAATCCAACCAAAGTTAAGAGCAAGTACCCAGCAATCCCAAGATAAATATGCTTTTCCACATAATGATCCATTTCATGCGCCATGATGAAGAGAATCTCATCATCATCAAGACTGCTAAGCGTCGTATCCCAAAGGACGATGCGCGAATTAGCGCCTACACCAGTCACATAGGCATTGAGTGAATTGGTTTTCTCAGACATATTTACTTCATAAACATGATCAGCTGGAATATCCGCCTTGGCAGCGAGCGCCAGAATCTTATCTTCCAATTCCTTATTTTGCAACGGATAAAAGTCATTATATAACGGGTCTATCACAACGGGCTGGATGAACATCACGAAAATTGTAAAAGGAATCGACATAAGCCAGCCAAATAGCCACCAGCGTTTAGGGCTTTTGCGGATGAGCCAGTACAGAACGATGACGACAATAGCTGTCATCGTATAATCCACCCAGAATTCAACCAGGTTATCCTTCATCCAAGAAGAAAACGCTTGTGTGGAAATGCCGTAGGATAAGGATATCTTATAGCGTAAATAGGATAATGGAAGAAAGACGACAAACATCAATAAAGATAGCCAAAAAACATAGGCGCCCGTTTGCACAAACTGTCTCTTCCACGAATCCCTGCCCCAGCGATCGAGCCTCTTTGAAAGACCTGACACCAATAGAACACCATAAAAGAGCCATTCTAAGGGTGTGCTAATGAAAAAGAAGAAATTTCTTATTTTTGAATAGGTCTCGCTATTTTCAAGTGTCTTGCTGTCCATAAACGTCATTGGGTCAACACTAGTACCTTTTAAGGAATCTGGTATGCTTGTATCGGCCCCGTAAAACAAATAGATGTAAATGGAGAAAGCATAAAGAAGAAATAAACCAAATGCGGCCAAAAACCATTTTTTCCTCACGAACATTTCCCCCTCCTAAATTTCCATCTATATATATGTGTATATATAGACAAGTTAGAACTTCTTTAGTGTAACCTTGATGAGGCTAGAATATTGAGAAGGATTGGTTCCCACTACTCCTCCCACATTCTTATTTAGTTCTAATTACCCACTCCAAAAGACTCTTGTGCAGCTATTGCTAATTTAATAGACTCTTAGGATGCTAAATCATTTTGCTAGAAACTATGCATCTAAGAATTAGCTACAAGTACTCAAGGGGGAAATCAGCTTAATGAAAAAGATATTGCCTGTGTTTCTATCTATTATTCTAATCCTATCCGTATTTACCGCTATCGGCGTCCCAGGCGCTGAAGCTGCAACAGCGAAAACATTATACGTCAAGTCCTCAACAGGATTGAAATCATCAGCGAAAAGCAGCTCATCTACTTTACTCACTCTATCAACAGGAAGAGCTCTTTCCATTGATACGGGAACACTAAAGAATGGGTATTATAAAACGAAAACCTCTGGCAAAACAGGCTGGGTATTAAAGAGCAAGGTCAGTCAATCTGCCCACTCCTTAAGCAAACAAAAGATATATAAAACAACAAGCATCAAAAGCAAAGTCTTGAAGACGTTAAACGCTAAACAAAACGTAACGATTATCGGCAAAAAAGGTCAGCGTTATAAAGTCAAATCTGGTTCGACTGTCGGCTGGGTTGTTTCTTCTAAATTCAAGATTGGAACATATACTTTAACCTTTGAGGAACAGGTCGTGAAGCTCGTGAATGAAAAGCGGGCAGCTGCTGGCTTAAAGGCATTAAAAAGCTCCTCAAGCCTGAATAATGTGGCAGAAAAGAAGTCCAAGGACATGCGTGACAAAGATTATTTCTCCCACACGAGTCCAACCTATGGTAACCTTCCTTCTATGCTAAAGAAATTCAACATTTCTTATAAGGCTGCCGGCGAGAATATTGCTGCCGGACAAACGACCCCTGCTTCAGTTGTCAGCTCCTGGATGAAAAGCCCGGGTCATAAAGCGAACATCCTATCTAAGAAATACACCCATATCGGTGTCGGGTATGTCTCTGGCGGCGATTATCGTCATTACTGGACACAAATCTTCACCGCCCAATAAATGTAAGTAACCCCGCCATAATCTGGCGGGGTTTTCTTATATATAGAGAGAAAGTCCGGCTAAAACAGCAATTGAGCCAAGCACAACTACGATTACATTTGCGCCAAGCAAAGAAATGACCACAGCAGAGACACCGCCTACAAGTCCGACCCAAATATTCTCCTGGATATAAAGCACACCAGGAAAAATCAAGGCACCAAGCGTCGCATACGGAATATTCTCGAGAACACGCATCCAAAATGGCGGCAGACTGCCCTCTTTAAAGAGCCAAAAAGGAAGCATGCGCGGAAGATAGGTTGCAATCCCCATCCCCAGTATCATAATGAAAATGGAAACACTCATGCAGCATTTCTCCCCTTTCGATTGCCATACACCCACTCCACTCCAATGGATGCTAACAAAGCAGAAGTGATTAGCGACCAGCCTGTTGATAGAAGCTCAAAATAGGTGAATAGAAAATTTAACCCCGCACCGCTCAGTGCTAAGGTTAAGATTTTCCGGCTTTTGGACAGTGCTGGCATGAGCAGGGCGATAAACATAGCATATAGGGCTATACCCATACTCTCCTTCAGCACATCCGGTAGGCTTGCCCCAAACAAATATCCGAGCAGCGTACTCAATAACCAGCTGCCATAGGCAATCCCGCCAAGACCAAACATAAATCCTGCAGTAATTTTACCAGGCTTCATGGAAGCGACTGAAAACGTTTCATCTGTAATCCCAAATGCATAAATTAGCTTTTTCCATAACGGTTCCTTTGCCGCTCTTGCCTGTATAGAAGCAGACATCAAGAAGTGCCTGCTGTTCAGGATAAAGGTCGCCAAAATAATTTCAGCAATTCCTATCCCAAGTGATAATAAATTCAAAGCTATGTATTGTGCAGCCCCAGCATAAACAATGAGGCTCATAGAAAAAGTCTCTGCCAAGGACAGGCCCGATGACTTGGACAGGAGACCAAAGGTGACTGCGACTGGAAAATACCCGATTGCAATGCTCACTCCAGCCCTTAGGCCGCTGATGAAGTCAGAAGTCCTCACATAGCCTGCCTGTGCTTCTTGCATGCTAAAAAACCTCCCTATAACATTTCAGTTAAATATACGGCAAAATGTCTGGCCTAGGCCAGACATTTACTTAGGGTCATCCTGTTATCCAAGCAGGCTCCTATCAGATATGGAAGAATCACGCTTAAGTTTCTGGAACTCTGCCAATAGCTTTTCAACCGTTAGGGTTTGTTTGACGACTGTGTCTGCCTCATAAATGATTTCCCCGCCGTCCATCATGATCAGCCGGCTTCCAAGGTCTAGCGCCTGCTGCATATTATGAGTGACCATCAGCGTCGTTAGCCTATGCCTTTCAACCAGCTGCTTGGTAAGCTCTGTAATCAAGGCAGCTCTTGAGGGATCTAAGGCAGCCGTATGCTCATCAAGAAGCAGGATATCTGGTTCGGTGAAGGTTGCCATCAAAAGGGACAGAGCCTGCCGCTCCCCTCCTGAGAGAAGGCCAACTTTGGCTGACAACCGATCTTCTAACCCAAGATGCAGCTCGGCCAGCTTTTCTTTAAAGAGTGCTCTCCTCTTATTGGTCACCCCAAACCTGAAGCCGGCTCTTTTCGTACGTGCGTAGGCAATGGCCAGATTCTCTTCGATAGTCATATGAGGGGCCGTTCCCGCAAGCGGATCCTGAAAGACCCTGCCAATCTTGCGTGCCCGTTTATGTTCTCCCATGCCTGTCACATTGTCACCGTTAATATACACGGTTCCGAAATCAGGTGTTAGCTTGCCGGAAATCAAATTCATCAGGGTTGATTTACCGGCGCCGTTACTGCCGATGACTGTCACGAAATCCCCTTCGTTCAGTTCCAGGTTAACATCCTTTAAAGCAACCTTTTCATCCGGGGATCCTTCATTAAACACTTTATTGATCTGGTTTAGTTGCAGCAAGCTGCTCGCCTCCCTTTCCAGTTGCTCTCGCTTGGATGTTCAGTTTCAAGCGGCTGCGTTTCTGGCGAAATTTCTTATAGGAATCGACCCATTTAGGGATAAGGAGTGCAACGATGACCATGATGGCGGTAATCAGCTTCATATCACCCGCTTCCAGAAATTCAACCTTCAAAGCAAATGCAACAACGAGCCTGTAAACAATGGCACCGCCAATGACAGCAAGTGTAGCTCTCACAACTGATTTTGCCCCAAAAATGGCCTCACCGATGATAACTGAAGCAAGACCGATGACAATCATGCCAATTCCCATTCCAACATCAGCAAATCCGTTATATTGAGCGACAAGACCTCCGGAGAAAGCTACTAGCCCGTTTGCAAGACCTAACCCAATCATTTTTGTCCAATCCGTATGAACAGAAAAGCTTCTGACCATTTGTTCATTGTCCCCTGTTCCGCGAATGGCAAGACCTATCTCTGTTTTTAAGAAGGCATCCAGCAAGAGCTTGATTGCCAATACAAAGATTGCCATAGGCAAAAGGATGGACCAAGTAGAAGGAACAAATCCCGAAAGACCAACCGTATTAAGAAACGCCTCCAGCCCTTCATCAATGCCAAGCGATTCAAACCATGAGCGAAAGACGGTGAAGACCGTTTCTTCAGATGATAGGGGAACATTTGGCTTCCCAAGTATTCGCAGGTTAATAGAATACAAGGCAATCATCATCAAAATCCCTGATAATAAAGGATTAATTCGGCCTTTCGTATGCAGCAGCCCTGTCACCATTCCAGCCATAAATCCCGCAACCAGTGCCATGCCCGATGCCAAGAAAGGGTTTGTGCCATTGCTGATCATGACTGCGGCCACCGCTGCCCCTGTCACAAAGCTTCCATCAACTGTCAAGTCAGGAAAATCCAATATCCTGAAGGATAAATAGACTCCTAGAGCCATTAAACTATAGATTATGCCGGCCTCAACCGACCCAAAAACAGATGTAAACAAATGTCTCTTCCTCTCTGCTTGGATTCTAGCCCTCTATCCATTCTATTGGCGTCTATTCAATATATTCAGCCTCTTCTTTAATACTCTCGACGTCGACTCCCATCTTCTCAGCAGCAGATTTGTTGATGACTAGTTTAAGATCTCCAGGCACTTCAACCGGAATGTCCTTCACTTCTTTATCATCCTTTAGAATTTCCACTGCCTGTTCGCCCGCCTGGTAGCCGATATCATAGTAGCTGAAACCATAGGCAGCAAATCCGCCTCTTTCTACTGAATCAAGCTCTCCAACAAAGAGAGGGATTTTTTCCGCCTCCGCAACAGAAGTCACTGATTCAAGAGCGGAAACAACCGTATTGTCTGTCACAATAAAGATCGCATCGACTTTTCCTGCAAGGGATTCAGCTGCCTGTTTCACCTCGGCAGATGTCGCAACAGATACCTTTTGCAGCGTAAGGCCATTTTTCTTTGCCTCTTCCTCAGCTTGTTTCACCTGTACTTCTGAGTTTTGCTCACCAGCGTTATAAACCGTGCCGACTTTTTTATACCCCATATCGGCCATTAGCTTCACTGTATTGGGAATTGCATCAGGATGTGAATCCGTTGTACCCGTCACATTCTTATCCGGTTTTTCGAAGTCTTTCACTAATTCGGCACCTACTGGGTCTGTCACGGATGTGAAGACAACCGGAATGTCTTTTGTCGCATTAGCGGCTGAAAGGGCGCTAGGCGTTGCATTAGCAAAGATTAAATCTACTCCATCTCCAGCAAAATTGGTTGCGATTGTCTGATTGTTTGTTGCATCCCCTTGTGCGTTTTGTTCATCAAACTTCACTTCAAGACCAGCGTCCTCAATAGCCTTTTTAAATCCTTTCGTTGCATCATCCAATGATGGATGTTCAACATATTGTGAAATCCCTACCTCAAACGCCTCTTTTTTCTCTCCAGATGAGCTGTCATCAGATCCGCATGCAGTCACAATCATCGAAACCCCCGCTGCTAGTGTTAGCCCCAACCATTTCTTTTTCATTCTTATGTCCCCTCTCACATTGAATCTTTTTGTCTCTTTTTGTTGCTTTTTAGCATTTTTATACTTTAAAGTTTTTACACTTTTAGGCTATTGTTTGCTAAATTATAGCTTGATAGACCTATAATTGCAAATAATATTTAGAATATTTAGCAAAATTAAAAAACCGTCAATTTCGGGTTCCAGATTGCAGACAATGCAGGGAATAATTGGTTTGATGTGTTTTTATATTCTTACATTTCTATGGACATAAAAGCTACCTTCGGCAGAATGGACAAGCGGTATTCGGGGAGCTGCATTCCTCAGCTCACCTTCGGCATTGGCTGTCCCATTCCCATTCAGCCGCAAAATTGAAGAGATTGAAGCCAAGCTCGCCTTTTATCAGATACGAATGAAAAAGATGAAATGCGGCGGACAACCCTTAGGTAATAAAAATAATTGCCTACGCTGACGACTCAAAATTCGCTCCATGAATCTAAAAAAGATGGGCAAAGGAAGAATAAAAAAGGAGATTGAGATAGCTTTTAATCTCAACCCCTTTTGACTGCAGTTTGATAATCCATCATTGCGCCTTTTCGTTTATGATTGCTGCAAAACAGCATTTTTCAATGCTCTCCTTAAAATCTTTCCTGTCGTGTTTTTTGGAAGCTCTTCCATAAAATCAATCGTTTTTGGCACTTTGTATTTCGCCAGTCTTTCTTTACAGTAGTCAATCAACTCTTCTTCAGTCAATGAGGACCTTTTGGCAACGACAAAGCAGCGAATAACTTCCCCAAGATTCGGGTCAGGAGCTCCAATGACAGCCACCTCAGCTATCTCAGGGTGGGCAAAGAGTACTTCCTCTACTTCTCTCGGATACACATTGAAGCCGCCGACAATGACCATATCTTTTTTGCGGTCTACGATGTAGAAGTATCCTTCATCATCCATCCGTGCCAAATCCCCTGTATAAAGCCAACCGTCCTTGAGGACAG
>X410_Impala__coassemble_197_pt1 | contig 12671 bp, 16 predicted proteins | sample X410_Impala__metabat2_high_PE_006 | metagenome-assembled genome bin X410_Impala | reverse complement strand
GGGATATTTTGAAGGCATTCAAGATTGAAAAAGTGAACATGATTGTCATCCATGTCAGGGAAATGGAACGCTCCATCCGTTTCTACCGTGATGTGCTGGGTCTTTCGTTTGATTTTGCGGAAGAGGGAATGGCGTATTTTTCGATTGGAGACGAACCCGAAAAGGTTAGCCTGATGCTGCATCATACAAGTGAACCAAAGCCGGCAGACCATGGGATTGGATTGGACTTTCGGGTGAATGACATCGAAGCTATGGTCTCGGCACTAAGAGAGGCAGGCGTGCTGATTGTGCAGGATCCGATTGAGCGTGAGTGGGGTGTGAAGGAAGCGGTTATCGCTGACCCGGATGGTTATAAGCTATGGGTTATCGAGCCGATAAATGAATAAAATCTGGAGGGAAAGAAGAATGGATGGAAGCCGTAAATTATCCGTGTTTATTGCGACAAGCTTGGACGGCTATATTACCGCCGAGAATGAATCATTGGATTGGCTCTTTCAAGTTGAAGGAGAGGGAGACAATGGAATTGGGGAATTTTATGACACGGTTGATACGATTCTCATGGGCAGGAAAACGTATGATTGGATCATGAGGCATGAGAATGGTGAATTCTCTTATAAAGGGAAGGAATGCTATGTGTTTTCGCGCTCAGTACGTGAAGAGACTGAATATGTGACCTTCGTTAATGAATCGCCCGCACAGTTGACGAATAAATTGAAAAGCCAGCGAGGTGCGGTCATCTGGCTCGTGGGAGGCGGAGAGCTGCTGCATCACTTCTTAAAAGAGAATCTTGTGGATGAGCTGATCCTGACGGTCGCACCGGCAGTACTTGGCAGCGGCACGCCATTGTTTGGAAAGGGTGGCGTGGAGCTTGATTTAACCTTGAAGCGGGTGAGGCAGTTTAATCAATTTGTCGAGCTGTCTTATCAGGTGAACAAGTAAGAGGCGCCATCTCTTTAGAGGAGAAAGCGCCCATATGAATCAGCGGATTTTGGAATAGACACAGGTGCTTGTAAGAACGGAGCCGGTTGAGCTATAGCTGTCATGACGGAGGATGCCTTCAAGGGTAAATCCGGTATTCTCCGGTATGCGCCGAGATGCCTTGTTTTCGGTATCGGCACGAATTTCGATTCGGTTGGCGTTTAATTCATCAAAGGCAAAGCGGGTTAGGAGATTGACCGCTTCTGTGACATAGCCATTCTTCGCATGACGGCTATCCACCCAATAGCCGATTTCAAACTTCAAGGCATCCCAGTCAATGCGGTGCAGGCCTGTAGAGCCAAGGAAGGCATCATCAGTTTTTCTCATAATGTGGAGGCGGAGGTCCTTACGCAGAATGAAATCAGCGTATGATTCCCGGATATTGGCCTCTGTATTCTCTTCTGTCTGTATCCCGTTCGCCCAAGGCATCCAAGGCTTTAATTCCTCTATAGAGGCGCTCACGGCTTCAAAGACCATTGGGCCATCGCCCGGCTTGCATGAGCGAAGATAGATTCTTTCTCCTTCTATTCGCTCTGGAATGTCTAATAAGATTGGATTCATCATGTATCCCCCTGCTTTCCCCGCTGGAAAACGTTCCAGCCTTTTCTATTTGTAAAAGTAAACAGATTATATCACAAAATTCTGACTCCTATTCTTTAAATTTACTAGAATACATATCCTATTAAATACATAGAATCTAGTAAACGAGCAGGAGGGGGTTGAATCTTGGTGAAGAATAGCTATTACCGGCGTGCGGTATTTATTACATTGAGAGATTATCGGTCCATTTTTATCTTTGTAACAGTTCTGTTTATGATGGGCATCATCTTTGGTGCAATCATTGTCAACAGCCTGTCACTGATTCAGAAGGAGGACCTTTTTTATTACTTATCCCAGTTTTTTGGAGAGCTTAAACAAGGAAAGGTGTCGGCATCTGGTGAGATGTTTTTCTATAGCGTGAAGGAAAATGCGAAGTATTTCATTCTGATGTGGATCCTTGGCATCTCCATCATTGGTTTGCCAATCATTCTTATCCTGCTGTTCATTAAGGGAATTGTCATTGGTTTTACGGTCGGTTTTCTTGTTAATCAGGCGGGCTGGCATGGCTTTTTGCTTGCGGCTGTATCGGTTTTGCCCCAAAATATCATTCTTGTTCCATTAACGATCTTACTTGCTTCCTGTGCGGTCATCATTTGTATTAAAATGATTAGGCGGCAATTTTTTAAAACCGGGCGTGAGCCAATAAAGCCGCTTCTTATGCAGTACAGCTTCTTTTTGGCTGTGTCGATTGGCGGAGTGATTGTGGCTGGACTGATTGAAGCATTTCTTTCTCCAGGAATAATGAAGCTTGTTATTGATGGTTTTAATTGAGAATGATTATGAAATTAGACTAATTATCGTTTATTGTTTATAATAATTATATTTTAATCAATCAATATTTTTGATATACTATAAGCAGGATTGAAAGCCCGCTTTAATGCGCTTTCTCCAATATGAACAGACTTCCGGAAGAGACTTTTTAGCGGCGAGGAGGAAATAGATTGGAATCAAGAATAGATAGAATAAAAAAGCAATTGCATTCTTCAAGTTACAAGCTGACGCCGCAGCGAGAGGCCACGGTCAGAGTTTTGCTCGAGAATGAAGAAGATCATTTAAGTGCAGAGGATGTTTATCTCCTTGTGAAAGAGAAAGCTCCTGAGATTGGCCTTGCAACTGTATATAGAACACTTGAATTATTAACTGAACTAAAAATCGTGGATAAGATAAATTTCGGAGATGGCGTTTCCCGCTATGACTTGCGCAAGGAAGGCGCAGCCCATTTCCATCACCATCTTGTATGCATCGAGTGTGGGGCCGTTGATGAGATTCTTGAGGATTTGCTTGGGGATGTCGAAGCGGTTGTTGAAGATAAATACCATTTTGAAATTAAGGATCATCGTCTCACCTTCCATGGCATTTGCCATCGCTGCCAGAAGAAAGCGAATGAGGAAGCTGAGTCGTCCAAGTCACACGTCTGATAGCCTTTCCGCTTAGCTGGAAAGGTTTTATCCTTTTAATCAGCCTGAATATGTATAAAACTTGTCTTCTCTGGCATAAATTGATAAAAAAGGACCGGAGGAGACTATGAAGAAACTGTTTGATATCATTTGGCAAACAGGCAAGGTGTTCATCATGTTTGTTGGTTTTACATTATTGTTCTATTTTGCCATTGTTTGGTTTAATGAAGAATATGAAGGCTATCATCGATATGAAGAGCCAAAGGGCGCTGCTGTGAAGGTTTTCCAGTCGGTTCACGATACAGGTGAGACCGGATGGAAAGATAGGCTCTTTCTATTTTATTTGAACGGGGAGTAACCTGAGATGGAAGATCAATTACAGGATTTCATGCATTACTTAACGATTGAAAAAGGGTTGGCCAAGAACACATTGCTGTCTTATAAGCGTGATCTGGATTCTTACCGCAAGTTCCTGAAAAAGCAAGGGATGAACGATTGGAATGAGGTCGCTCGCATACATATTGTCCAGTTTCTATCCAAACTGAAGGATGATGGGAAATCGCCGAAGACATTAGCGCGCCATACGGCATCTATCCGATCGTTCCATCAGTTCCTCTTGAGAGAACATGTGGCAGAAACAGACCCATCCGTGCATATTGAAAGCCCGCAAATGCAAAAATCCCTGCCAAAGGTATTGAGTCCTGAGGAGACAGAGGCCTTGCTTGATGCACCAAACGTAACCGATACGTTCGGCAAGCGGGATAAGGCCATCCTTGAGCTTCTTTATGCCACTGGTATGCGGGTCAGCGAACTGATAGATTTGAATATTGATAATGTTCATATGGAAATGGGCTTTGTCCGCTGCATTGGAAAAGGGAATAAGGAGAGAATCATTCCGGTCGGCCAATTGGCGCTAAAGGCGATTCATACCTATTTAATAGAAGCGCGGCCGGAGCTCGTGAACAAGAAGGAGAGGACAGAAGCCTTGTTCTTGAATCATCATGGCGGAAGGCTAACGCGACAAGGACTGTGGAAGATCATTAAGCGTCTCGCTGAAGAGGCGAATATCCAAAAACCGCTCACGCCACATACCCTCAGGCATTCCTTTGCGACCCATCTGCTGATGAATGGGGCAGATTTAAGGGCTGTACAGGAAATGCTTGGACATGCCGATATCTCTACTACCCAAATTTATACTCATGTTACGAATGTTCGCTTGAAGGATGTTTACAGTAAATTTCATCCGAGGGCATAAATTCTTAGTGGCTTTGAAGGTCCGATTGTGCTATTCGTGCATCGGACTTTTTTATTTGCCAGATAATAGCGGTAAAAAAAGACATATAATATTAAATTGGCAACTTTAGACACTTGATGTAGAATAAAGATGTCAGACCTCTGACGCCTGTCTGTTTCTGTCAAAAAATAATGACATAAGGTTACGGCAGGGAAGATGGGGTAACCTAATGATAAATAGAAGCAGGAGGTATTACGATGCGATTTAAACGTGTATTTTTAACCGTAATGGATTCCGTTGGAATTGGTGAAGCACCGGATGCTGAGAAGTTCGGCGACAAGGGTTCCGATACATTGGGCCATATCGCTGAAAAAATGAATGGATTACATATGCCTGTAATGGGGAAATTGGGTCTTTCCAATATCCGCGAAATCAAGGGTATTGAGAAAGCGGACAAGCCTATGGCTTATTATACGAAAATGCAGGAAGCATCAAATGGAAAAGATACAATGACAGGACACTGGGAAATCATGGGCTTGCGAATTGATACCCCTTTCCGTGTGTTCCCTGATGGTTTCCCGCCTGAATTGATTCAGGAGCTGGAGGAAAAAAGCGGCCGGAAAATCATCGGAAACAAGCCGGCAAGCGGCACGGAAATTCTTGTGGAGCTTGGGGAAGAGCATGTGAAAACTGGGGCGCTAATTGTGTACACATCTGCAGATTCCGTGCTTCAAATTGCAGCACATGAAGAGATCGTTCCTCTTGAAGAGTTGTACCGAATTTGCGAAATCGCAAGAGAAATCACTCTTCGCGATGAATACATGGTCGGCCGTGTTATCGCTCGTCCATTCGTTGGGGAACCAGGCGCGTTCAAGCGCACGCCTAACCGCCATGACTATGCCCTGAAGCCATTTGGCAGAACGGTTATGAATGAATTGAAGGATTCAGGCTTCGATGTAATCTCCATCGGGAAGATTGCCGATATTTATGACGGGGAAGGCGTAACGAAAGCCTTGCGTACAACCTCCAATATGGATGGGATGGACAAGCAAGTGCAGACACTCGATATGGAGTTCACTGGCCTTAGCTTCTTGAATCTCGTAGACTTTGATGCTTTGTTTGGACACAGACGTGACCCGGAAGGCTACGGGAAAGCGCTTGAGGAGTATGATGCCCGTTTGCAGGAAGTGCTTGATAAGCTTCGTGATGATGACTTATTGATTATCACAGCGGATCATGGAAATGACCCTGTCCATGCCGGAACTGACCATACGAGAGAGTATGTACCGTTATTAGTGTATTCCAAGCAATTCAAAGAAGGCAAGGAACTGCCGCTACGCAAAACATTTGCGGATATCGGCGCAACGGTTGCAGATAACTTTGGCGTTAAAATGCCGGAGCATGGGACTAGCTTCCTGAAAGACCTGAATTAATTTAGAGGAGAGACGACAAATGTTAAATAAGGTAAATGAAGCGGCTGCTTATATTCTTGAAAAAGCAGGACAAAAACCGGAGCTTGGCTTAATCTTAGGCTCTGGATTAGGAGTTCTCGCGGAAGAGATTGAAAATCCGATTGCCATTCCTTACAATGAAATCCCGCATTTCCCGGTATCAACAGTTGAAGGCCATAAAGGCCAGCTCGTAATTGGGACGCTTAGCGGGAAGATTGTTGCGGCCATGCAAGGAAGATTCCACTACTATGAAGGATACAGCATGCAGGAAGTAACGTTCCCTGTTCGCGTGATGAAGGCAATGGGTATGTCCCATATTCTTGTGACAAATGCCGCAGGCGGAGTGAACGAAAGCTTCAAGCCGGGTGACTTAATGATCATCGCAGATCATATCAATTATATGGGGGCAAACCCGCTGATCGGACCAAATGAAAAAGAGTTCGGACCGCGCTTCCCAGATATGTCCAGCGCTTACACAAAAGAGCTTGTGGCGTTGGCTGAAGGAATTGCGAAGGAAGAAAATATTGACGTGAAAAAAGGTGTATACATCGGCTTCACTGGCCCGACATATGAAACACCGGCAGAAGTGCGCATGGCGCGCATCCTTGGCGGGGACGCTGTTGGAATGTCCACAGTTCCTGAGGTCATCGTTGCGGCACACGGCGGCATGAAGGTGCTTGGTATCTCCTGCATCACGAATATGGCTGCTGGAATCCTTGACCAGCCATTATCCCATGAGGAAGTAATTGAAACAACTGAAATGGTTAAAGCAACCTTCCTTTCCTTCGTGAAACGAATTGTTGCCGAGATGGAAATCTAAAAAAATTGAAGGCGTCTATTCAGTCCTGTGTGACTCGAATAGATGCCTTTTTTTATTTGTGTACATTAATTGCAGATACTCGGCATCATTACAATTGCCGAGTATCTGTCCGAGGGGATCTTACAACCATGTCACCATAGGGACAATCTTGGTGAAAATAATTAGGAGTTCGAATCTCATTCGAAAAGTTCTGGTGAAAGATGTGTGTTGCCGCAGGTGACATTGGCGGGATGAGCCATGTCCAATCACCGGTCAAGGAGCGGCCGCTCTGCGTTTCCTGCCGTTCAAATCGTTTGAACTGTTCGGCGGCTGTATGATGGTCGACAATCGTTACACCTTGTTTTTTATAGGAATGCAAGACCGCAATATTCAGTTCAACCAATGCTTTATCCTTCCATAAATATCGGTTCAATGAAGTATCTAGCCCCATAACTTCAGCTACTCCCGGCAAAAAGTCATACCGGTCCTTATCCGCTAAATTACGTGCGCCAATCTCGGTGCCCATATACCATCCATTAAACGGGGCACAATGGTAGCTGATACCTCCAATCTCAAGACGCATATCGGATATGATGGGAACGCCATACCATTTCATGTTCAAGTGATGAAGGGGGAATTCAGGGTGTTCAATTTCTACTTCCTTCACAAGTTCTTTCGGTATCGTCCTCCACACCGGAGGTTTTCCATCAATTGAAAATACCAAGGGCAATACATCATAATGGCCGTGATTTCCATGCCAGCCAAGCTGTTCGCAAAGCTTGGTGAAGGGGATGGAATGTTTATCACCGATGGTGCCATATTCTGTCTCATATCCGGCATATCGAATCAATTGGTGGTTATAAATTCGAACACGGTCAGGATGAAAGATGGTGATGGTTGGTAATATCCTTCCCGCGTTGGTCGCATAGGAAATGTGCTGAAATAGATTTTTAATAATCGCTTCCTCCGTAAGGGCATCTCTTGCGTCAAAAACATGGAGACTGTTCCAGAAAAGTCTGCCGATGCATCGGTTGCTATTACGCCATGCTATTTTTGCCCCATGAACAAGCTCGTCAAATGTATGCTGATACGTTCCGGTCTGAATAATGTCCTCTCTAATTTCCTCCATACGGGCGTTTATTTCCTGCTCTTTTCCAAGCTCTTGATAACAAAGTGATAGGAAGCTTTCAGCTTCTATAATAAGTGATTCAGAATTCATACCGTTCTCCTTATTCGAGTCTTATAGACTATTATGCAAATCCGGGGTTAAGAAAAGCCAATATTTTGAACTATTTAGCCGGTTTTATGAAATGAGCAGGATTGGATTTTGCTGTGCATTAACTAATTAAACGTTTTAGCAAATATGTAAAACAAAGACGGTATAAAAGCGGAGAATATGGAAAAACTGGAATTTATCATAAGTAGGAGGTCTGTCCATGAAACGGTTTGTTTCAGCTTTATTGATAGGGATATTCACATTAAGTATCTCCGGTCCGGCTTTGGCCGCTGAGAAACCAAATAAAAGCACAACTGAACTTGCGCCTAATACCAAGTCTGCGATTCTCATTGAAATGAATACGGGTTCGGTCATCTATGAAAAGAATAAGGATGAACAGCTTTCCCCGGCGAGCATGACGAAAATCATGACGATGCTTTTAATTATGGAAGCGCTCGATAAGAAGCAGATCACGATGGATGAGAAGGTCCGTACGAGTGAATACGCGGCCTCAATGGGAGGTTCGCAAATTTTCCTTGAACCTGGTGAAGAGATGACAGTCGAGCAAATGCTGCGCGGGATTGCAATTGGATCAGGAAATGATGCTTCTGTAGCCATGGCGGAAAAGCTTGCAGGCAGTGAGGAAGAATTTGTGAAGCTGATGAATAAGAAAGTAAAGGAATTAGGACTTAAGAATACGAAATTCCAAAACGCAACAGGCCTTCCTGTGAAGGATCATTATTCAACAGCGCATGATATGTCAGTGATGGCGCGCGAGCTTTTAAAGCATGAGGAAATCACGAAGTTCACGAGTCTTTATGAGTCCTACCTGCGTGAGAATACGGATAAAAAATTCTGGCTCGTAAATACCAATCGTCTTGTGAAATTTTATCCGGGCGTGGACGGGCTGAAGACAGGGTTTACTCATGAGGCAAAGTATTGCCTGACCGCTACGGCGAAGAAGGATAATATGCGCGTTATCGCGGTTGTTTTTGGTGCAGCTAATCCGAAAGAGCGCAACGCGCAAGTGACTCAGATGCTTGACTATGCCTTTGCCAAATACCAATCTCGAGAGATTTATAAGAAGAATATGCCGCTTGCCATGCTGACGATTGAGAAAGGTCAAAAGAAGAAGGTCAGCTTGGTGACAAGTGAACCGGTTGCACTTCTTAGCAAAAAAGGGGAAGAGAAGCTAAATATCCGTCCAAAAATCATCCTCCATAAAGATGTGCAGGCACCGGTAGAAAAAGGTGAGCAGCTAGGCACCGTACAAATGCTATTAGGGGATAAGGTGGTTTCCGAAACGCCGCTTATTGCGTCGGAAGATGTCAAAAGGGCGACCTGGTTTGACTTGTACAAGCGTTCATTCGGCATGTTCACACATGCAGGGCGCGAATAGGCGAAATCAAACGAAAGAAAACGTTTCAGCACTAGTTTTGTCTTCATGAAGGAATTGGCCTGTGCTTTAGCGAAAACTCCACTATACGTTTTTTTAAAGGGGGAGAGGTATAGTGAGCCTTACGGTAGATATGACAACGAATCAGAATGTATTATGCATCCGGTTGGCGGGAGAGCTTGACCATCATACAGCAGAGGATTTGCGGAATAAGGCATCGCAAATCATTGAGACGCAAGGAATCAGGCATATCATCCTGAATTTGGGTGAGTTGACATTTATGGATAGTTCAGGCCTTGGAGTCATTTTGGGCAGATATAGACAAATTCAATCATATGGAGGAGAGATGGTTGTATGCGCAATCTCGCCTTCTGTTCACCGTCTGTTTGAAATGTCCGGCTTGTTTAAAATACTCCGGCTTGAGCCTTCTGAAGAAGCGGCCATGCATGGATTGGGGGTAATCACAAGATGAAAAATTCGATGAATCTTGAGTTTTCGGCCTTGAGCCAGAATGAATCCTTTGCTCGCATCACGGTTGCTTCGTTTGTGGCTCAGCTTGATCCGACGATGGATGAATTGACTGAAATTAAGACAGTGGTCTCAGAAGCAGTTACAAATGCGATTATCCATGGCTATGAGAATGATCCAAAAGGGCTTATTTATATTACGGTTATCATGGATCTGGAGGAAGAAACGGTTGAATTGTCCATTAAGGACAAAGGCATTGGCATTCGCGATGTGGAGGAAGCAAGGCAGCCGCTTTACACGACAAAACCTGAACTGGAACGCTCCGGTATGGGCTTTACCATTATGGAGAATTTCATGGATGAAATCATGATTGAATCCTCCAGAGGTGAAGGCACGACCATCAGGCTAATGAAAAATCTGTCTAAAAGCAAAGCTTTCAGCAAGTAAGGAGATAATGCGATGGATGTGGAAGTCAAAAAGACTAATAAGACGGCCCAGCTCAAAGATGAAGAGGTAAAAGCACTTATTCTTCAAGCTCAGCAAGGTGACCAAGCGGCTCGAGACGAACTCATCCAGAAAAACATGCGGCTAGTATGGTCAGTGGTCCAAAGATTCATTAATAGGGGCTATGAACCTGAAGATTTGTTTCAAATTGGCTGTATCGGTCTCCTGAAGTCAGTCGATAAATTCGATCTTTCCTATAATGTGAAGTTCTCTACTTATGCGGTTCCGATGATAATTGGAGAAATCCAGCGATTCATCCGGGATGATGGCACCGTGAAGGTCAGTCGCTCCTTAAAGGAGATGTCCAATAAAATCCGGCGTGCGAAGGATGAACTGTCAAAGGTATTCGGCAGGACCCCGACCATTACGGAACTTAGTGAGCATTTGGAGCTGACACCTGAGGATATCATCATGGCACAGGAAGCGAGCAGAACCCCTTCGTCCATTCATGAGACTGTCTATGAAAATGACGGAGACCCGATTACTTTGCTCGACCAGATTGCCGATCATTCGGAGAATAAATGGTTTGAGAAAATTGCCTTGAAAGAGGCTATCGCTCTTCTAGATGAGCGGGAAAAACTAATTGTCTATCTAAGATATTACAAGGATCAGACACAGACAGAAGTTGCAGAAAGACTTGGCATATCACAAGTGCAGGTTTCCAGGCTCGAGAAAAAGATTCTATCACAGATGAAAAGCAGAATGGATACATGAAGTAAAAAAAGATACGATAAAGCGGCCGCATGGATACAATTATCCGGCGGTTTTTTTGTTGCACATAGATTTTAGATTTTCTGGTATGTTCCTGATTTTTCAAACCATACTAGAAGTAATGGAAAGGACCAAGAAATGGGGATGAAGGATTTCATGGGAGAATGTGTATATATTCGCCTGAAATACCGGGCGAAAATAAAGCCAAATGAGCCTATTCTGCTTAAGGATATTGCTAATATCATTGGACATGATGAAGTGACCGAAAAGGTCGGAAACTTGGTCTTAGGGAAATTCTCAAAGAACAAGGATGTATTCATTCTAGATGTGACCGTTGTGCTGCAAGCGATTTTTCTTCATTATCCGGAGCTTTCAATGGATACGTACGGTCCATCTCAAACGATTGTAGAGGTAATCCGGAAGAAGAAGAAGGTATCGATGATTGGTTTCATCGTTGTTTGGCTAATCTTATTTGTTGGAGCGGCATTTGCCATCATGAATTTCCATGAGGATGTCAGTATGAGGCAAATGCATGAACGCCTGTATTATATGATCACCGGCGAACATTCAAAACACCCGTTCATTTTTCAAATTCCGTATTCAATTGGACTCGGACTTGGGATGATTCTATTTTTTAATCATATTTTCAAGAAGAAATTCAATGATGAACCTAGTCCAATGGAAGTGGAAATGTTCAATTATCAGCAAGAACTCGATCAGTATTTAATTATGAAAGAAAACAATATGTATTCATCTTTCTTAGATGATGATTGAAGCAATCTCCGCTATGCTGATCGGATTCTCCGGCGGGATATCCGTCGGGGCTGGCTATGTGGCTTTTTTGACCGTATTAAATATCATTCCCCGTCTGACTCAATTGACGAAATCGGTCAGAAATGTGCACCACTATGAAGCGGCTGTCATTCTTGGAGCTGTCATCGGCACGATTTTCAGCTTATGGGATTTCACGTTGAACCTTTCCTTTCTTTTGTTGGCTGGATTCGGGATATTGAGCGGAATTTTTAACGGGATGCTTGCCGCGGCACTGACAGAAGTGTTAAATGTGTTCCCGATTCTGGCGAAAAGAATTGGGATGCAGGACAGGCTTGTTTACATATTGATTGCGTTAGTTTTAGGCAGAATACTTGGTTCATTATTTCAATGGCTGGTCTATAACCAATAACGCTTGACTTAAGGCGGTGTGAAATGGAACAGAAAAGGAATATCATCATGATTACTGACGGAGATGAATATGCGAAACGAGCGGTTGAGCATGCGGCAAAAGAAATTGGCGGTCGCTGCATTTCAGCTTCCTATGGAAATCCCGCAAAAGTGGATGGACCCGAATTAGTGCGGCTTATTAAGTCTGCAGCTAATGATCCGGTGCTCGTCATGTTTGATGACAGCGGGCTGGTCGGAGAAGGAGCAGGTGAGACGACGATGAGATATGTGGCTAATCATGAGGATATCAACCTTCTTGGTATTGTTGCGGTTGCTTCTAAAACAAGGCAGGCTGAGTGGACAAAAGTCGATATATGCATTGATCGTGAAGGCAATCTTACCGAGCGAGGCGTAGATAAATTTGGCATTCCTGAAATGGATATAGGCCGGATTAACGGGGATACCGTTTATTGCATCGATTCCATCCATGCGCCAATTGTCGTAGGCATCGGTGATATTGGGAAGATGGGTAAATTCGATGATATCAAGATTGGAAGTCCAATCACCTTGAGTGCAATAAAACTGATTTTGGAACGGAGTGGATATCTTGACAGAAAATAAGACGAAAATACCGGCAGACCTGGCTAAAGTGAAGCGATACATGGAAAATCACGTTGGCCTAGGCGTAAGCTTTGATTTAGGAGTCAGAGAAATCACGCTTCGCGATGTTCCGATTCAAATTTATTATGTCAATGG
>X410_Impala__coassemble_190_pt1 | contig 12900 bp, 13 predicted proteins | sample X410_Impala__metabat2_high_PE_006 | metagenome-assembled genome bin X410_Impala | reverse complement strand
CAGCTTGTCGAAAGGATGGTTCCCCTAATCATAAACCTGCCGACCGCCTTTGAGCAAAATGATATGATTGCTGATTTGGTGGAGGAGTTTGCAGCAAACCTGAAGGAATCGGACCAAATGCTGGAAAGGCTTCATGCATTAAGACATAAGTTTGAATGCATGGACCTTCCGAAAACGCGGGAAGAATTTGAAACGAGAGCGGCTCTGTTAATCCTATTGAATAAAATCGAACAATTCATCGAGCAGGAACACGTGCATTGAGATGCTCCTTGCATAATAATCGCTAAAAAGCATGAGTCATCTTACGGCTAAAGAGCAAAAACGGGTGCTCCCAATTAAGGAGCGCCCGTTTCGTTTTTAACCTTTATTTGATTGACACGAGAGCGGGATTCAAGCTTTCACAATATTCCCTGAGAAGCTTCCAGCCTGATTCTTCCTTTCTGAAACGCTGGATAAACAATTTGACGACATCCTTTGGGATTCCATCCATCTCAAAAGTGACCCAGAATATGGCGATGACTTCATTATCCGAAGCTTGAGCAGTCTTTAACGGATGAAATGTCCATTTCGGATCATGACCACAATATTCATCAAATGCCTCTGCCCAGCCGAGGCAAGCCTCCTTATAGCCCCAATCAGAGACCCTCCCGTCAGCCATAGCCCAACGGACGGCAATATCGGGTGAGAGTCGTTCAACCATTTCCTCTGTATGACAGCTGTTCCAAATACGCTGGAATTCGACAAAAAAACGTTCAAAGTCATCAAGAAGGGTGTTCTCCATCATTTTCCTCCTGAAATGAATATAGTTTCTGCTTATCCTTCAATATTCTCGCTTATGACCATCATATCCTCTCTCTTGTCATGAAATTGTTAATTATGTAAGAAAAATGGTCTGGAGAGGTTAGTATGATAAATTTACCCTGAATGAAGAGATTATAAGACAAGTATGATAGAAGAAAAAAATAGTATCATAATGTCCAGCTTAAATAGGTGAAAAGATTCTGATAACAAATTGATAAAAGTAAAAATATGTCTTATAATGAAAACGTTTCCAACGAAAAATATATAATTTGGAGGGATAGTTATGGCAACCACACTCAGTCCCAACATCAGCCCGAAGCTAGCAAAATTTCTAGAGGGCACAAAACAGTTATATATCAATGGAAAGTTCGTTGACGCAGCAGGAGGAAAGACATTTGATACCATGAATCCGGCAACTGGAGAAGTTCTCGCGAAAGTCGCGGAAGCTGAGGAGGAGGATATCAATCTTGCTGTAAAGGCTGCACGGAAAGCATTTGATGAAGGCCCGTGGAGCAGGATGAGCGCTGCCCAAAGAAGCCGGCTTATTTATAAGTTAGCTGATTTAATGGAAGAAAATAAAGTGGAGCTGGCTCAGCTTGAAACGTTAGATAACGGGAAGCCTTATTCGGAAACATCCAATGCCGATGTTCCACTGGCAGTAGAGCATTTCCGCTATTTTTCCGGCTGGGCAACGAAAATTGTTGGACAAACCATCCCTGTACAGGGGAATTATTTTAATTATACAAGGCATGAGCCAGTTGGGGTCGTCGGACAGATTATTCCTTGGAACTTCCCGCTCCTTATGGCAGCCTGGAAGCTTGGCGCTGCTCTTGCGACTGGCTGTACGGTCGTCTTAAAACCAGCGGAGAACACACCGCTTTCGGCTCTATATTTGGCTGAACTGATTCAGGAAGCCGGCTTCCCGGATGGGGTTGTCAATATCGTCCCAGGCTATGGGCAAACAGCTGGACAGCCGCTTGTTGACCATCCTGATGTCGATAAGGTCGCCTTCACTGGCTCGACGAAGGTCGGGAAATCAATCATGCGCTCGGCTGCTGATACGCTAAAGAGGATTACGCTTGAGCTTGGCGGGAAATCCCCGAACATCATTTTGCCTGATGCCGATTTGACGAAGGCTGTACCAGGCGCCTTGATGGGTATTATGTTTAACCAAGGGCAGGTTTGCTGTGCGGGCAGCCGTCTGTATGTGCAAAAGAATTTATATGATAATGTAGTAGCTGACCTTGTCTCTAATACGAAGAAGATTAAGCAGGGGAATGGCTTGGAAGAGGGCACGACAATGGGGCCGCTTATCTCCTCCACGCAGCAATCCCGTGTTAAAGGGTATATTGATAAGGGGATTGAAGAGGGGGCAGAGGTGCTGACTGGCGGGGATATCCCATTTGAGAAAGGCTATTTTGTTTCCCCGACTATCTTTGCGGACGTTAACCACAGCATGACAATCGCTAAGGAAGAGATCTTTGGCCCGGTTGTTTCGGCTATGCCGTTTGATGATATCGATGATTTAGTCGAGAAGGCTAATGACTCCATGTACGGTCTAGCGGCAGGCGTGTGGACGCAAGATATCAAGAAAGCCCATTATATTGCGCATAAGCTGAAAGCGGGTACTGTTTGGGTCAATACGTACAATACCTTTGATGCTGGTTCACCATTTGGCGGATATAAACAATCTGGTCTTGGACGTGAAATGGGAAGCTACGCGCTTGATAATTATACAGAAGTAAAGAGTGTCTGGATTAACATGAATTAATTATAAAGCGGTGTACAGTTTTATACTGTACACCGCTTTTGTCATGACATGGAATCAATCACACAGGAATGATCGTTACATCAATATTTCCTCGTGTTGCTTTTGAGTATGGGCAAACCTGATGGGCTTCCTTCGCATACTTTTCAACATCCTCTTTTGATAAATCGGGAATAGATACATCAAGTCGAACGGCAAGCTTTAATCCATTATCTGTCTCATCCTTACCGATCGTTACATTAGCAGTCACGCTTGTATCCGCCTTGATTCGGTTTTTGCGCAATACGAGATTAAGAGCACCGTCATAGCAAGCGGCAAAGCCGGAAGCGAAAAACAACTCCGGATTCGCTGCTTCCTCTCCAGAACCTCCCAAGGCTTTAGGCTGCCGTACATCTAAATCAATGATCCCGTCCTCAGACTTAACATGTCCTTCTCTTCCGCCTGTTGCTGAAACAACGGCTGTATATAATGGTTCCATTTCTTCATCCCCTTTTCTAAGCAATTAATAGACTTTTCCCTTCTTCCTGCTTCATAAACTGTTTGCGCATGCAAAATTTAAAATAGGAGCCGCTTTGAAATTGGTACTAGGGGCCTAAATGGCGTCTTTTTCGGAATGTAATGGTTTTGAAAAATCGAATGGTCTATGGATTCCTAAGCGCTTCTATGAATATAATAATAGTAAAAGGGTTTGAGGGTATGAATATGGAAGTTTTAAAGATATTTGATGAACATGGGTCACAAATTGGTACGGCAACACGCAAGGAAGCGCATGAACAAGGTTTTTGGCACGAGACTTTCCAAGTGTACTTCATTGATGGCAATCAACGGAATCGGTCCGTTTATTTACAGAAACGCAGTCATCATAAAAAGGATTTCCCTAATCTATTTGACATGACGGTCGCAGGCCACTTAATGGCACAAGAAACCGTGAGAGAAGGCGTACGAGAGATAGAAGAGGAAGTTGGGATAGCCGTAGAGTTTGACGAGCTTGCATATTTAGGAAAGTTTCAAAATATCATCAAGATAGATAGGATGATCGATAAGGAATTCAGTCATGTCTTTCTGTATGAGTGTGAGGAACCGATGGAGTCCTTTATTCTGCAGCCAGAAGAAGTAGAAGGAATGGTAAAAGTGAGCCTGAAGGATTTTATCCGTTTTTACACCGGTAAATGCAGCCAATTGACGGCAGAAGGATTCATAGTTGAAAAAGGCGGGAAAAAAGTAAGGTGTAGCCACAGTTTAACGAAGGCTGACTTTGTTCCCCATGCTGAAGACTATTTCCAAGCAGTTGCAAACGCGATAAGCGCTTACTTGCCTGAAGAATGTTAGAATACGAATAAGGGAGTATGTTTCACCGGAAGTAGAGGGGGCACGCGAAAAGATTGAGAGAGTAGGGATAATCATGAAGAAATTTCTAATCTATGGAGTCATCATCGCTTGTATTGATATTTTCATCTTCGCTCTATACCGTGATGTACAGCTATTGCCGGTCTTGACAGGTATCACTGGCGGAATGAGCTTGCTCATAGCCTTGCTGATGGTCGGTTCAGAGCCTTCCAAGGAGCTAGCCGATGACTTTGGCAAAATGGCGCATCTAAAGTCGACATGGTCAAATAGCTATTTGCTCATAGCTCTGCCAAGCTTGGCGGTTTGTCTTCTTTCTGCGCTGATCATTTACTTGTAAGGAACATACATAGTGAAAAGTTCTGCAGATTCAAGGGGGGAATCCATGTTTAATCAAACCATCCATACGAGGGAAGCCCTGCAGGCCCTTATTGGCCAACCTAGCACTCTAGCGGTACATAAGGTAATTGACAGCTTGGATAGGCATTGCGAGGATTTTATCGCCAAATCTCCGTTTCTATTAATAGCCACAGCGGACAAGGCAGGACGCTGTGATGTCTCCCCACGCGGTGACCATCCCGGATTTGTATCTATCCTTAACCATAAACATTTATTGATTCCTGAAAGAAGAGGGAATAAACGAATTGATTCGCTCTATAATATTCTTGAGAACCCGCATGTAGGCTTGGTTTTCTTGATTCCAGGCTTGAGGGAGACACTCAGGATAAATGGAAAAGCATCCATCGTTACGGATGAGGAATTACTTAGACCGCTGGCTGTATCCAACACCATTCCCTTGGCTGGAATCGGGGTGGAGGTGGAGGAATGCTTCATCCATTGCGGAAAGGCAATGGTTCGTTCGAATCTTTGGAATCCGTCCGCTTGGCCCCATGATAAAGAATTACCAAAAGCCGCAGAAATCCTTGCCGCTCATGCAAATATACCTGCACAGACAGAAAAAGAAATAGAAACTAATTTAATTGAAGGATATAGGAAAAGATTATATTAGACATGCAAAAAGCCCGATCAATGAATAAACGGCCATCATTGATCGGGCTCTTTTCTATTATCCTAGCTGAGAACCAAGAAATCTAGCTAACTCGAGCATGCCATACTTACCGGCACGATTCTCGGCGTCAGAATTATAATTTGTATTCGTATTAATATCGTACGTATAGATAGTCCCAGCTTCATCCTTGATAAATTCAATACCCGCTACATCAATCTGTGCCTCGCGCAGGAAGTTTTCATATTGTTCGATGATCGGGTCATGGAAATCTTCAAGGATGGCAAATTGAGGTTTTTCTTCAACAGGCTCACCCGTCGGGCAGAAAAGATCATTGATTTGGCAGGCATCGGCCGGACAAAGCTCAAAGCCGGATGATGTATCCACATTGACAGCATAGAGAAATCTGCCGCCAATAAATTCCGCCCTTGTAATGGCGGAGTCTGGAGATTGGATATATTCTTGAATGAGCGTAATCCCGTCAATTGGCTCCTCGAAAGCAGGGCTGTTCACATAAGCTTCCAGCGCTTCGATCGTTTGGAACAATTGGACCCCAAGCCCTTTTCCAGCTCGGTTATGCTTTGTAATGAACGGTTTCCTACCAAGCTTTTTGGCAGCTGCGACAATGTTTGCCCTGCCTGTTGCGGCTATCGTCGCCGGTGTTTTGATGCCGGCTTTTGTGAGAGCGGTGTATTGTTTAATCTTGCTGATTTCGAATGAAAGAGCTTTGGACCCATTGAATACTTTCCGGCCATGCTGCTCAAGCCAATCCAGCACACCAGCTGCAAGCTCTGGAGCATAGCGATGGCCCCGCGTATGGGAGGAGGCACTCATGCGATTATAAAAGATTCCCTCAGGCGGCTCACTCGTAAGGTCGACGATTCCGTCGCGCATATGCCATTCCTCAAAGGGAAGCCCCAATTCTTCGAGCCGATTTGTCAGGTGTCTTGTCCATTCTTCATTTTCATGGATGATATAAATGGGAGTCATATCAATATTCTCCTTTTTGTGGAAGATTAATATAATAGTATCATTCGCTTCAGTATACGGTCAAAGTTCGCGAAAATCCATAAAATTGGCTGTTCGGGTGGAAAATCCTTTAATCAAAGTTTATACTGATGAATGAGAAAGAGAAAAAGGGAGATACCCATGCCAAATTTTTCACCATATCGTTATTTTTCTAAAAAAGAATGGGCTAATTTACGTTTCAATACACCGATGACGCTCACACAAGCAGAGATTGAAGAACTTCAAGGCGTTAACGAAAAATTATCTGTGGAAGAGATTACGACCATATACTTGCCGCTAACACGGCTATTAAACTTATACGTCAATTCCTCTCAAATGCTTCATGCTGTAACAGATACGTTCTTCGGCAATACAACGAGAAAAGTCCCCTATGTCATTGGAGTGGCCGGCAGCGTCGCCGTCGGGAAAAGCACTACGGCAAGGATTATCCAGGCACTATTATCAAGATGGCCTAACACTCCGAGTGTCGAAATCATCACGACAGATGGTTTCCTCTATCCTAATGAGGTGCTGAATGCAAAGGGAATCATGGATAAGAAAGGATTCCCGGAAAGCTATAATACAAAAGAATTAATCAAAGTATTATCAAGAATTAAAGCCGGACATCCAAAGGTCAAGGCGCCGGTTTATTCCCATCTTTATTACGATATTGTTCCGGGAAAGTACACGGTGATCAAGCAGCCTGATATTGTCATTGTTGAAGGAATCAATGTGCTGCAGACACCAAAGCAGGAGGCGCACTCCCATAGCGTGTATGTATCCGATTTCTTTGATATCTCCATCTATGTAGATGCCGACGAGCGGGATATTTACGAATGGTATGTAGAGCGCTTTAAAACGTTGAGAAAGACGGCCTTCGCCAATCCGGAATCCTATTTCCATCGATATGCCGGTTTGACGGATGAAGAGGCGGACAATGTTGCCACAGATATTTGGAATAGGATAAATAAGATAAACCTTGACCAAAATATTGCTCCGACAAGGAATCGGGCTAATATCATCTTAGAGAAGGATGCGAATCACTCGATTTCGTCCGTACGGCTTCGAAAGATATAACGAAGATAATAAAGGGGCGAGCGTCATGACTGAAAAGGACAAAATGATCAATGGCGATATGTACCGTTCAGCAGACCCTGAGCTGGTCGCAGACCGGATGGAAGCAAGGAAATGGACAAGAATGTATAATCAAACAATCGAGTCCGATATAAAGGTAAGAGAAGAGATACTGAAAAACCTGTTTGGCTCGACAGGAGAGAATCTTTATGTTGAACCGAACTTCATTTGTGATTATGGTTATAATATTTTTGTTGGCGAGAACTTCTATGCCAATTTCGATTGTCTGATTCTAGATACATGCCCGGTGGAAATCGGGGATAATTGCATGCTTGCCCCAGGAGTACATATTTATACGGCGACCCATCCTTTATTGCCTGATGAGCGCAATTCCGGCTTGGAATACGGCAAGCCTGTCAAGATTGGGAATAATGTTTGGCTCGGAGGCAGATCTGTCATCAATCCAGGAGTGACAATAGGAAATAATGTGGTCGTCGCCTCAGGTGCCGTCGTGACGAAGGATGTACCTGACAATGTCGTTGTTGGAGGGAATCCGGCAAGGATCCTCAAGCGAATAGATGAACAGCCAAAGCGAAATCCCCTTATATAAGAGCAGGGTGGAGAGTAATTAACCTGTTTATCCGAGAACGATTTTTTTGTGAGAAAGATAGAACACAAGCACCGATAATTTTGTTAAAATACAGATATTCAAATAATTGCAATCATATGAATAATGGTGTGACAGATAGAGGATGTGAAGAATGATCAAACAAATACCGAACTTATTAACATTAGGGAATTTATATTGCGGGTATTTGTCCATCTCGTACATTATCAGCGGAGATGTGAGAAATGCTACAATCTTGATTTTTATCGCCTTAATGCTAGACATGCTCGACGGGAGAATGGCTCGTATACTGGGGGTGGCTAATGACTTAGGCAAGCAGCTTGATTCACTAGCTGACATCGTTTCCTTTGGCGTGGCACCAGCATTCCTGGCGTCCTATACGTTCTTTTTAGATTTTGGCCAATATGGGATTTGGATAGCCGGTTTATTTCCGCTATTCGGATGTTACAGACTGGCGAGGTTTAATATTACCCCGACTGAGGAATCGATGAAGCATTTCCGGGGAATTCCGATCACGTTTGCCGGAGGCATCGTCGCGTTTCTTGTGCTGCTTGAGAATTATATCCATGTTGGACTTTTTGTCGTGTTGTTTTTCGGATTGGCCGTCCTAATGGTCAGCACGATTAAAATACCAAGCTTTAAGAAGGTCAAACTAAATTATTATACGGTTATTATTACGTTATTCTTGCTTTATATGTTTTATCTCATAGCGCGCTCAGGCTTTAAAAGTGTGCCGGAATTTTTCTATGTGGCCATTGCCATCTATGTTGTTTTTATCATTGCGAGATACATAAAGGGGAAAACGCCTAGGTTCAAGCTGAAGAAAAGCAGAACCATCAAGCTGCCCCGCAAACGGAAGAGGAAAGGCAAACGTTGAATTCAGAATGTCATGCGATTTTTCCTTGAAAGGGAATAGGCATGTGAACTCCTGGAGAAGCGGTTGGCCAGTAACCTACCTCTAACGGCAGCAAGAATTCCCAACGAGAATGGTTCATGAGGCGCGCGGACTTCGTATCGTGCGCCTCTTTCGTGTTTTTAGACAGAGAATGCAGGAAGTGAAATGTTGATGAAATCAGTAGCAGGTTTATTTAAGTATTTTCAGCCATACCGTTTCATCGTCTTGCTAGGTCCGTTATTTATGTGTTTGGAAGTTGCGATGGATTTAATCCAGCCAACAATCATGCAGAAAATTATCGATAATGGAATAGCGTCAGAGGATGACGGTTATGTGCTGATGATGGGCTTATTCATGTTTGGGGCCGCATTGCTTGGTCTTATCGGAGGAATCGGAAGCAGCATCTTTTCTACGCGGGCAGCGGTGCATTTCGCAACCGATTTGCGGAAGGATGTTTTTCGGAAAATTGATTATTTTTCAGGGCCTAATATGGATAAGTTTGGCGCGGGTAAGCTCATTACGATTATGACAAATGATATTACGGCTGTACAACAAGCCGCCATGATGACGTTACGAATATTTGTCCGCGGACCGATTATGTTTATCGGAAGCATCGTCATTGTTTATTTGACGGCAAGGGAGCTATTTCCCATCCTCTTGGTGATTGTTCCTATCCTGGTTGTGCTCATTATCTTGTTTACGCTGAAAGCAGGCTCTTTGTTTGGTCTCGTGCAAAAAGCGATTGACCGCGTGAATACAAAGACACAGGAGCACTTGGCAGGGGTGCGAGTCGTTAAGGCCTATGGAACAGAGGAATATGAGATGAAGCAATTCTCTCAGGTTAATGAGAGCCTAACAAAGGTGAACATTCGAGCAGATCTCACCATCATGGGGTTAATGCCAATCCTCCAGTTCATCGTTAATATGGGAATCGTCTTTGCTGTTTGGATGGGAGCGATAAAGCTTGATGGAGGCTCGATGGAAGTTGGCGTCATTATTGCCTTTGTCAATTATTTAACCATCATTCTCAACTCCTTAATGACAAGCAGCTCGGTCCTCATGCAAATCACGAGAGCCTTTCCCTCTGCCGGACGTATTAAGGATGTGCTTGATACAAAAGAGGATATGGCTGAAGCAAAAATGCCTGTTTCTCTATCCCGCGGTAAGGGAGAAATTGAATTTAAGAATGTCAGCTTTAGCTACAGCAGAAATGGAGAACATGTCCTATCCAATGTAAGTGTCCATGTCAAAGAGGGTGAAACACTGGGAATCATCGGGGCAACAGGGAGCGGAAAGTCGACATTCGCTAAACTGATTCCGAGGCTTTATGACGTGGAGGAAGGACAGATCCTTTTAAACGGCACAGATATTCGCGATCTGTCTTTTGAAGAATTGAGAGATTCAATCGGATTCATTACTCAGAAGAATATGCTTTTCTCTGGTGCGATCCGGAATAATTTGAAAATGGGCAAAAGCGATGCATCTGAAGAAGAAATGATTTTAGCGCTAGAAGACGCCCAGGCTCTGCCTTTTGTGAGGAATTTAGATGGAATGCTTGATTATGAGCTCACACAAGGGGCGACGAATCTGTCAGGTGGGCAAAGGCAGCGCTTATCGATTGCCCGGGCTTTGGTCAGGAAACCGGCCATTCTCGTTATAGATGATGCGACCTCAGCGGTAGATGCGATATCGGAAGCGAATATCCAGGCTGCATTGAAGAAACATTACGCTGAATCCACGAAAATCATTATTTCATCGAAGATCTCGTCTGTGAAAGAGGCTAATCAAATTCTCGTCCTTGATGATGGGAAGGAAGCTGGGTTAGGAACGCATAAAGAATTATTGGCAAGTAATGAACTTTACCAAGAAATTTGCCGCATTCAAGGAATTAAGGAGGGTGAGACTTATGAGCAAGCACGGAAGTAACCGCCAAGCACCTCCTAATTTTAGAGGTCCCCGCCATCATTTTGGTCCGAAAAGAAAAGCGAAAAATCAAAAGGAAACCATCCTGCGCATTTGGAATCAGCTAAGCAAGCATCGATTGAAGCTTTTGCTTGTCTTGGTTTTTGTCTTTGCCTCCACGGTCCTTGGCCTGCTTGGCCCTTATTATTTGGGGATTACAATTGATTCATATATCCTCAAAAAAGATGTGTCAGGGTCCATTGAAATGGCGGTCCTATTAGCCGTTATCTATTTGGCCGGCTCTTTGTTTACCTGGCTTCAGCAGGATATGATGGTGCGCGTCTCGCTCACAACCATTCGGACAATCAGGGAAGAATTATTCGCGAAGCTGCAGCAGCTGAGCTTGCGCTTTTTTGACACCCGTTCACAAGGGGACTTAATGAGCCGTGTCACTAATGATATCGATAATTTGAATAATGCATTAAGCCAAAGCTTAGTTCAAATATTCTCTTCTGTCCTGACAATAGCAGGAGTCACGATTGCCATGCTCAGTTTAAACTGGATGATGGCAGTGGTATCGTTTTTCATCATACCGGTTATGCTGTTTGTCTCACGGAAAATCATTTCTGTCTCGAGCCGGAATTTTGCGAAGCGCCAGCAAGATTTAGGGAATCTGAATGGCTATATAGAAGAGGCTATCAGCGGCAAAGAGGTCATTACCTTGTATGGTCAAGAGAAGAAGACCATTCAGGAATTCCATGAGATTAATGAAGAGCTCCGGAACTCAGCAATGCTCGCCGAGACATTCAGCGGCTTTCTTGGCCCGGTCAATAACTTTATTAATAATCTTGGCTTTGGATTAATCATCGCAACTGGTGCTATCCTTACCTTGAATGATATGGCATCTATTGGGGTTATTGCAGCCTTTGTGACCTATTCCAAGCTATTCTTCCGACCTATCAATCAATTAACGAATCTATGGAATACGATCCAATCAGCCATTGCCGGAGCGGAACGCGTATTTGAAGTCATGGATGAGGTGCCAGATTTAAAAGATAGCCCGAATGCAGCACCTGTCGAATCCTTTGAAGGAGACATTGAATTCAGGAATGTGTCGTTTGGTTATGAGAAAAATCATCTAATCCTTAAGAACATCTCCTTAAAGGCGAGCCCAGGTGAAACGATTGCGCTCGTCGGCCCGACTGGTTCCGGAAAAACAACCATCATCAATTTGCTGTCTCGTTTCTATGACCGTTCCTCCGGTGAATTACTCATTGATGGCACACCAATTGAAGCTTTTAAGATGGCCGATTTGAGAAAAAGGATTGGGATTGTCCTTCAGGAAACCTATTTGTTCTCGGGGACATTGATGGAGAATATCCGCTATGGCAGGCTTGATGCAACAGACGAGGAAGTCATTGAGGCAGCGAAAGTTGCAGCCGCCCATCAATTCATCAAGCATCTGCCGGAAAGATATGAGACCAAAATCACCTCAGGCGGAACGAATCTTAGCCAAGGCCAACGGCAATTGCTCGCGATTGCGAGGGCCATCCTGGCTGATTCTGATATTCTGATCCTAGATGAAGCAACATCAAGCATCGATACAAGAACAGAAATCGCCATTCAGGAAGGCTTGAAAAACCTGACAAAGGGCAAAACCACCTTCGTCATTGCGCACCGGCTGAAGACTATCGAGAAGGCAGACCGCATCTATGTCATAGACCACGGTCAAATAAGGGAAAGCGGCACACATGAAGAGCTGCTGGCTTCAGAAGGATTTTATTATCAATTATATTCACAGCAATTTAAGCAAACCGTATAAAGCTAGGACTAAGTAGAGGCTGCCCCAAAAGCTCTGTTAAGCGAGTTCGGGGGCGGCCTTTTGTCAATCAGGTTTAAGAATATGAAGGCAAAACGACATTAAGGAGCTTAGTGATGGAAAAATTAGATTTATATGATAAGCATCGTAATAAAATAGGCAAACAGATAACTCGTGGAGATGATATGACACAAGATGAGTTTCATTTAGTCATACACGTTTGTATATTTAACTCCAATGGAGAAATGCTCATTCAACAACGTCAGTCCTTTAAGCAAGGCTGGCCGAATCTTTGGGATATCACCTGTGGCGGATGTGCTGTGGCAGGCGACACAAGTCAGCAAGCCGCTTCAAGAGAGTTATTCGAGGAGTTGGGTATTCGTTATAACTTTGAAGAGATACGTCCACAATTTACCATTAATTTTGCGCGTGGATTTGATGATTATTATTTAATTGAATATGATTTAGATTTGAATGATTTGATATTACAGACGGATGAGGTGCAAGCAGTGAGATGGGCTTCAAAAGAGGAAATCTTAGAGCTAATCGAATTAAAAAAATTTGTGCCTTATTATGAGAGTATCATTGCGTTACTTTTTGAGAATCGAAAGCATTATGGCTCTATTCGTATCTAAATGATACGTGCAAGGAATCA
>X410_Impala__coassemble_179_pt1 | contig 13302 bp, 12 predicted proteins | sample X410_Impala__metabat2_high_PE_006 | metagenome-assembled genome bin X410_Impala | reverse complement strand
TGAAACACCTTATGGAAAACAGACATTGATTTGTCTTCCATAGGGTGTTTTTTTGTTAGTCTTCTTTACTCGTCAATGCTAGCTCATAGTGACTGAAATGAGTATCCTCTCTATAGCCGTGTTTCCTGTAAAGACGCTTGGCGGTTTCGTTGGCAATGGCTGTACTTAAGCTAATCCCCTTTGCTCCTGTTTGGATGGCAAACTCTTGTGCACGCTCCAAAAGCAAGGAGCCAACCCCTCTATTCCTAGCGCCGGTTAGAACATATAGATCATTCAGTACCCAGGCCCTTTGCATGGATATGGATGAAAATGTTGGATAGAGCTGTACGAAGCCGAGATAGCCCTGCAAATCGGCAGCGAAAAAGATGACAGATTCCTCTTTTTCTAAACGCTCCTTCAAAAAGGTCTTCGCACCTGCGCGATCAGAGGGTTGTTCATAAAACACTCTGTATAAGTCAAATAGATGAGAAATACCCTCAATATTTTCTTCGTCCGCCTGTTTAATGTATATGGGCGGATTCCCCCAAAAATCCTCAATCTGTTTTTGATGATGACGATCATGATAGGTGAATTCCAGGATGATGTAGAGGAGCGAATAAGGCGTGCCTGTGTGCGGGCAATGAGTTTGCCCATTAGAAGGGGTTGGCCGATATAGCTGTTCATCCGGTAATTCATTCAGGGCGGATATGAGCTGTTTTCTGGTTTTCTTCGCTTCATGGAGGAGCTCATTCTTAGAAATGCCTGACCTCGCATAATTTGCCGCCATCTCATTAAATGGATCAAAGTCAGGGAAGTTCATGCCCTCTTCATCCTTGATAGAAGGGATGACATCCGAAAGAAGATGCTTATCCCAATTCATTATATGGGCAATGATTTCTCGACATGACCATTTATCTAATCCAATAGGCATAGTCCAAGTCTCTTCTTCCATAGAATCTAATAGGCATAGCCACGTGGAATAGTAGTTAAATGTATCAATTACCGTTTCTCTGTTCATCTTTCTAGCCCCTTTCGTATACGTGCTATGAATAGCTGGCTTCCCATCCTTTCATTCTTTCTGTCTGGCTGAAATTCCTCTATTTTATCAGTTGATTGATCGATTTTTCTTTAAATATGAGACTTTTGACCGGTCGTTTTTCGTAAAATATTGTCATACTATTCTCACTATACTATAATTAAATAGGAAAAATAGCTTTTTTAGGGAGGTTTTTACAATGTTGGAAGAAAAACCGTGGCATAAGCAATATCCAAAAGAAATCCCGAAAAGCATCGAGTATGGACAGAATTTAATCCCTGATTATTTAAAGGAGTCAGCTCGGAAATATCCCATGAAGAATGCTCTTCACTTTATGGGCACAGAACTCACCTATCAGAAGCTGTATGAACATGCCTTGCAATTCGCTCATTACCTGAAGAGCATTGGCGTGGAAAAGGGAGACCGGGTGGCAATCATGCTGCCGAATTTGCCTCAAGGGGTCATCGCTTATTACGGTACCTTAATGACTGGAGCCATTGTCGTTCAGACAAACCCGCTTTATATGGAACGAGAAGTGGAGTACCAGATGCAGGATTCTGGCGCAAAGGTCATCCTTACACTAGATATTCTTTTCCCCCGTGTTTCAAATGCCGTTAAGAACACTAGCGTTGAGCACATCATCGTCACAGCCATCAAAGACTTTTTGCCATTCCCGAAAAACATGATCTATCCATTTATCCAAAAGAGAGAATACGGTATCGTCGTGAAGGTCAACCATGAAGGTAACCATCATTTGTTTACGGAAATTTTGAAAGCGGCTTCAAAAGAGGAAATCCATTATGAGGGCGACCCGGAAAAGGACCTAGCTTTGATACAATACACAGGAGGAACGACAGGCTTCCCTAAGGGAGTCATGCTGACGCACAATAATCTTGTCGCCAATACTAAGATGTGTGATGCATGGCTGTATAAGTATAAAGAAGGGGAAGAAAGGGTGCTCGCTTTATTGCCATTCTTCCATGTATATGGAATGACGACCGTCTTAATTTTATCCGTCATGAAGGGACATAAGATGATCATCCTGCCAAAGTTTAATGCAACGGATACATTAAAGGCGATTCAGAAACAGCGTCCAACACTTTTTCCAGGAGCGCCAACGATGTATATTGGTCTATTGAACCATCCGGACATCGCGAAATATGATTTATCCTCCATAGATTCCTGTATCAGCGGATCCGCCGCATTGCCTGTCGAGGTTCAGGAGGAGTTTGAAAAAGTGACGGGCGGAAAACTTGTCGAGGGATACGGACTAACGGAGACCTCTCCGGTGACACATGCAAATCTTCTGTGGGATGGACCGCGCAAGAAGGGGAGCATTGGCTTGCCATGGCCGAGTACAGATGTCGCCGTTTTATCCGCAGAGAATCATGAACCGCTGCCTGTAGGCGAAATTGGAGAAATCGGCATTAAAGGCCCGCAGGTCATGAAAGGCTATTGGAATCGTCCAGAAGAAACCGAAAGCGCTTTCGCCAATGGCTGGCTTTTAACGGGTGATATGGGCTATATGGATGAGGAAGGGTACTTCTATGTGGTCGACCGCAAGAAGGATATTATCATCGCTGGCGGATTCAATATATATCCGCGCGAAATTGAGGAAGTGCTGTATGAGCATAAGTCTATCCAAGAGGTGGTTGTTGCAGGTGTCCCAGATCCATACCGCGGAGAAACGGTAAAAGCTTATGTTGTACTAAAGGAAAATGCTGATGTGACGGAACAGGAATTAAACGAATATTGCCGGAAGCATCTGGCTGCCTTTAAGGTACCGCGCTTATATGAGTTCCGTGATGAATTGCCAAAGACGGCTATCGGTAAAATTTTGCGCCGAGCTTTAGTTGAAGAAGAGAGACAAAAACTTGCCAACGATAAAAAAGAGGCATAAGCTATAATTACTGGTTTTTTCTTGACTTTCCTCCAATTGGCTACTAATATAAAAATATGAATGATGATTCATTCATTTTTGTTAGAGGAGGACTCACGATGAAGAAAGATCGCCCAAAATACAAACAGATTATTGATGCAGCCGTCGTAGTGATAGCAGAGAACGGCTACCATCAAGCACAAGTCTCCAAGATTGCAAAACAAGCGGGCGTGGCAGATGGGACTATTTATTTATATTTCAAAAACAAAGAGGATATTTTGATTTCGATGTTCCAAGAAAAACTCGGAGTCTTTATCTCTAATATTGATGAAGAAATGGCTCGGGTGACAAGTGCGAAGGAAAAAATGCTTGTCCTGATTAGGAAGCATTTCGAAATTCTCTTTGAGGACAAGCATTTGGCCATTGTCACCCAGCTGGAACTAAGACAATCCAATAAAGAGATTCGGTACAAAATCAATGATGTCCTGAAGGGGTATTTAAAGCTTGTTGATTCCATTCTCGTTGCCGGAGTGGAGCAAGGGGAGTTTCATGAAGACCTTGATGTCCGTCTGGCAAGGCATATGGTGTTTGGGACATTGGATGAGATTGTCACGACCTGGGTGATGAATGAGCAGAAATACAATCTCGTGGAGCAGGCTGGACCTGTGCATGAGCTTATCATCAAAGGTCTTGGCGCCAAAAACGTAAAGTAAAGGGGCGGATGGCTAGTATGAATACTTTACATTTGCACAAGGAAGGACAGGTGGCCTATGTAGCAATCAACAGGCCGCCTGCCAATGCCTTGGCATCAGAATTATTGCAGGATTTATCATCCATGCTTGACTCGATTGAAAAGCAGGATGATATCAGGGCAGTAGTTCTTTATGGGGAAGGAAGATTTTTTTCAGCTGGAGCCGATATTAAGGAGTTCACGTCTGTGGAATCCGAAGCGGCATTTTCAAAGCTCTCGGTGAAGGGGCAAGAGCTGTTTGAAAGAATCGAAACATTCAAAAAACCGGTCATCGCAAGCATTCATGGAGCGGCCCTCGGCGGAGGCTTAGAGCTTGCCCTGTCCTGTCACTTGCGTTATGTGGCAGAGACGGCGAAGCTTGGGCTGCCTGAGCTGCAGCTAGGTCTGATTCCGGGATATGCCGGCACCCAGCGATTGACAAGGTTTGCAGGAGCAGCAAAAGCTGCTGAGATGATGTTTACCTCTCAACCTATTACCGGTCTCGATGCTGTCGCATGGGGAATAGCCAATAAGGCTTTCAAGGAAGAAGAGCTTATGGATTCAGTGAAACAGATTGCTGAAACAATCGCGAAGAAAAGCCCGATTGCACTTGAGAAGACGATTCAGCTAATCAATTATGGGAAGCATGAACGCTTCTACGAGGGTGTAAAAAAAGAAGCTGATTATTTTGGCGAAATCTTCGGAACACAAGATGCGAAAGAAGGCATCACCGCATTTATCGAAAAACGGACACCTGTGTTTGAAGGAAAATAAGCACCTGATAGCGAATAATGTCATTAACAGCATTTTGGCTGGTTTTTCCAGTCGAGAGTTTATATACAACATGACAGCTTTATCTTCATATTTCATACGAACAATTAGGAGGGCCTTACATGAATATCTATGTTTTGTTGAAAAGAACATTTGATACAGAAGAAAAGATTTCCTTATCAAATGGCCGCATTCAGGAAGATGGCGCAGAATTTATCATTAACCCTTATGATGAATATGCGGTAGAGGAAGCCATCCAAGTGCGCGATGCACAAGGCGGTGAAGTAACCGTTGTGACAGTTGGCGGAGAAGATGCAGAGAAAGAACTTCGTACAGCACTCGCTATGGGAGCAGATAAAGCAGTCCTGATCAACATTGAAGATGATGTTGAAGATGGAGATCAATATACAACAGCAAAGATTCTTTCTGAATATTTGAAAGAACAAGAAGTAGACTTAATCATTGGCGGAAACGTCGCCATTGACGGCGGTTCTGGACAAGTCGGCCCGCGTGTAGCTGGTTTGCTTGATATCCCTTATGTCACAACCGTGACAAAGCTTGAGATTAATGGTGAAAATGTAACCGTTACCAAGGATGTTGAAGGGGATTCAGAAATCATCGAAACATCACTGCCATTATTAATTACAGCCCAGCAAGGGTTGAACGAACCTCGTTATCCTTCCCTGCCGGGGATCATGAAAGCGAAGAAGAAGCCGCTTGAAGAGCTGGAGCTTGATGATCTGGATTTAGAAGAGGACGATGTGGAAGCAAAAACGAAGAGCATCGAAATTTATTTGCCGGCACAAAAAGAGGCAGGCAAAGTTCTTCAAGGGGAGATTCCAGATCAAGTGAAAGAGCTAGTGCAATTGCTCCGCTCTGAAGCGAAAGTCATCTAACATTTAAGGCAACGAACATAAAGGGAAAATAACGGGAGGTAAAATTATGTCCAGAAAAGTTATCGTTTTAGGAGAAACAAGAGATTCTTCTCTACGTAATGTATCCTTTGAAGCGGTCGCTGCAGCAAAGACAGTTGCTGAGGGCGGTGAAGTGGTTGGCGTCGTATTCGGGGAAGCAGTGGCTGAGGCAGGCAAAGAATTGATTCATTATGGAGCAGACCGCGTGATCGTGGTTGAGAATGAACAGCTTAAACAGTATTCTTCTGATGGATATACTCAAGCCTTAATGGCTGTTATAGACCAAGAGAATCCGGAAGGAATCATTTTGGGACATACATCATTAGGAAAGGATCTTGCGCCGCGCGTAGCTGGCAAATTAGGATCCGGATTAATTTCTGATGCAATTGCCGTTGAGGAAGCAGGCGGGAACATCGTGTTTACTCGTCCAATCTACTCTGGCAAGGCATTTGAGAAGAGAATCGTGACGGAAGGAATCGTCTTCGCTACGATCCGTCCTAATAATATTGATCCGCTTGAGCATGACGCTTCACGTTCAGGGGATGTCCAATCTTTATCTGTTGATATTAAGGATTTGCGCACGGTCATTAAAGAGGTGTTGAGAAAGGCGACAGAAGGAGTGGACCTTTCTGAGGCGAAAGTCATCGTAGCCGGCGGACGCGGCGTGAAGAGCGCCGAAGGGTTTGAACCATTGAAGGAGCTGGCTGATGTGCTTGGCGGTGCAGTTGGTGCTTCTCGCGGGGCATGTGATGCTGATTATTGTGATTACGCACTTCAAATTGGCCAAACGGGTAAGGTCGTTACGCCTGATTTATATATTGCATGCGGAATCTCTGGAGCCATCCAGCATTTAGCCGGTATGTCCAACTCCAAGGTTATCGTCGCAATTAACAAAGATCCTGAAGCAAATATCTTTAAAGTGGCGGATTACGGAATCGTCGGTGACCTGTTCGAGGTCGTACCGCTACTAACGCAGGAAATGAAAGCATTGCTTGTTAAATCTTAATTTTACTTGAAAGGCCGGCTTAATTTGCCGGCTTTTTTTCATGGAGTCCGGAAACATTTTCAACCTGTGGATAATCGAGCAATACAGTAGCATCCTATAATAATCAGTGGTATACTCCACTTAGAGTTATACTTTATGTAGTATTTAGGAGGTTAATAAATATGGCAATTTCTAATGTTACGGATCAAACGTTTGTAACTGAAACAGGCGAAGGCTTGGTTTTAGCTGATTTTTGGGCTCCTTGGTGCGGACCTTGTAAAATGATTGCACCTGTATTGGAAGAAATCGACGCAGAGCTTTCCGACAAAGTGAAAATCGTCAAATTAGACGTTGATGAGAACCAGGAAACAGCCGTTAAATTCGGTGTTATGAGCATTCCAACTCTTGTCCTCTTCAAAGATGGCGAAGTTGTGGATAAAGTAATTGGCTTCCAGCCAAAAGAAGCGCTCGTTAACTTAATTTCTAAACACGCTTAATAAATGAAGAAAGACTTCGGTGCAGCCGGGGTCTTTTTCTTATGAAAGACTCCTAAATAAGGGTATATAATATAAAGTAAGCTCAGAGCATTTCATTAGATTAATCAGGTAATGTCGTTATGTTAGCCTGAAACGAAATTATAACCAGAGGGGGAACCCTTTTTGAAGCAGCATATAAAAGATAAATTGGCGCTTTTGCCTGATCAGCCTGGCTGTTATTTAATGAAGGACCGTCAAGGGGTCGTGATTTATGTCGGCAAGGCGAAGGTGCTGAAAAACAGGGTGCGTTCCTATTTCACAGGTTCGCATGATGGAAAGACTCAGCGGCTTGTTGCTGAGATAGAGGATTTTGAATACATTGTCACCAGTTCCAATATGGAGGCGCTCATCCTGGAGATGAACCTCATAAAGAAATATGACCCAAAATACAATATCATGCTGAAGGATGACAAGAGCTTCCCATTTATTAAGATTACGTCAGAACGCCATCCGCGTTTGATCATAACCCGCAATGTGAAGAAGGATAAGGGGAAATATTTTGGCCCTTATCCGAATGTGTATGCGGCGAATGAAACGAAAAAGCTGCTTGATCGTCTCTATCCGCTTCGTAAATGTACGACTTTGCCTTCAAAGGTTTGCCTATACTATCATATTGGCCAATGCCTTGCCCCTTGTGAAAAGCCTGTAAAGGAAGAAACATACAAGGAAATGACAGAGCAGATTATTCGCTTCCTGAATGGGGGCTATAAAGAAATCAAGAAGGAATTGCATGAGAATATGCTGAAGGCATCGGAGGAGCTCGACTTTGAACGGGCAAAGGAATATCGTGACCAAATTTCGCATATTGAAGCAACGATGGAGAAGCAAAAGGTCGAGTTCAGTGATTTAGCCGATCGTGATGTTTTTGGCTATGCCGTCGATAAGGGATGGATGTGCGTTCAGGTCTTCTTTGTCCGTCAAGGCAAATTGATTGAGCGAGATGTTTCCTTATTTCCCTTCTATGATGATCCGGCAGAGGAACTGCTGACTTTCCTAGGCCAATTCTATGAGCGGCCAAATCATTTCAAGCCACAGGAAATTCTGCTGACAGATGATGTGGACCTTGAGCTGGCTGAAGGTCTTCTAAACGTGAGGGTCACACAGCCGAAGAGAGGGCAGAAGAAGGATTTGGTCAAGCTGGCCGTGAAGAATGCGCGGATTGCCCTTCAAGAAAAATTCTCCTTAATAGAACGAGATGAGGAGAGGACAATCAAGGCGGTTGAGAATTTAGGGGAGGCTATGGGGATTTATACGCCCCATCGAATTGAGGCTTTCGATAATTCCAATATTCAAGGGGTAGATCCCGTTTCTGCGATGATCACGTTCATTGATGGGAAGCCGGCCCGTAATGAGTACAGGAAATATAAAATCAAGACCGTGCAAGGCCCGAATGATTATGAATCGATGCGTGAAGTGGTCAGAAGGCGATATGCAAGAGTGCTGCGCGAGAATTTGCCGCTTCCTGATTTAATCATCGTTGATGGCGGGAAGGGTCATATCGAGGCGGTTCGTGAAGTAGTGGAGGATGAGTATGGGCTTGAGATTCCAGTTGCGGGGCTAGCGAAGGATGATAAACATCGCACTTCGCAATTGCTTTATGGAAACCCTCTTCAAATCATCCCGCTTGGACGTACGAGCCAGGAATTTTATTTATTGCAGCGGATACAGGATGAGGTGCACCGTTTTGCAATTACCTTCCATCGGCAAACAAGAGGGAAATCCACCTTCCAATCCACGCTAGACGGTATCCCGGGAATCGGGGAGAAGCGGAAGAAGCTTCTGCTGAAGCATTTTGGTTCCTTGAAAAAGATGAAGGAAGCAGACCTGTCTGATTTCACGGGTCTTGGAATTCCGGAAGCTAGTGCAATAGCCTTAAAGGAAAAACTGGATGAAGAAAAATAAAGCCCGCCAAGATTCTTGGCGGGCTTACCCTTTATAGGAATTACAGCATATCTTTCGTATCGGTTTTGACAGTGAAATAGACGATGCTGGCTCTTTTTTTCTGCTCCTCATATGCCTCTGATACAGCCTTTTTTATATTCTCAAGCTGGTAGGCCAAGAAACCGGCCTCTAATTGAAAATTGGCTTGTTCGTTGATTGCATATCTTCGCTGAATCAATTCTCCTGATAATTCCCATTTTATTTCGTCCTTTGATTCCTTTAAGATTCGGAGATCTCCCCATCCGGCATCCTTAAAGAAAGCTATCGTCTCATCTATTGTTGAAAGCGGGAACCTTCTTCCTAGTTGCTTGCCAGCCCAGTATAGCAGCTGCGGTCCCTCTTTGCCTAACAAGTCTTCTAATAGAAATTCCCTGATTAATTCATAGCCAAAAGCTGGTATTAGCGGTCCATTTTCAATGGAGGGCGCAATTTCTGTTTCTTCAATTTTTTCTTCTTTTGCCATGGTCTCCCCTCTTTCTTATTAACATTATAGCTTCATATAGGGTATCTCTTGCAACTGTAAATATCAATTTCCATCATCTGGCCCGTTATTGTTGATATATAAATATACAATTTCATATTTAAACCTTTTTTTCATAAATAAGGAGATTGGTTGTATCCGTTTTCTTGACGCTGTTCTAATAATAGGAGTAAAATATAACCGTCACATAGTTGTAAGAATATGTGGAATTTTATTTGTTTTAATACTATTCGCCCGTTAATTCAGCAAGAAAATATTGTCTATTATTGGGAGAATAGGAGAGATGATTGCGGCATAGAAGAGAATCTGCAGCAATTATTGAAGGACAGATAGCCTGCTTGTACTGTAAAAGCGCGCTAGCTATCCATACATTTTTTCATTATAAGAGGGAGGGGTAAACAAATGGAGAGTCATCGCGAGTTTAACTATCGCAGGTTGCATTCTTTACTAGGGGTATTGCCAGTAGGGCTGTTTTTAATTCAGCATCTGGTAGTTAATAATTTTGCAACCAGGGGGCCTGAAGCCTTTAACAAGGCAGCTGCTTTTATGGAGGCCTTGCCTTTCAGGACAGCACTTGAGGTCTTTATCATTGCATTGCCGATACTTTATCATGCTGTTTACGGAATCTATATTGCATTTACGGCGAAATATTCTGTTGGCAGCTATAGCTACTTCCGTAACTGGATGTTTGCTTTGCAAAGAATCACAGGACTTATTACGGTCGTATTCATTGTTTGGCATGTATGGGAGACGAGAATTCAAGTCTTCTTTGGAGCGCATGTCGATTCCAATATGATGGTTGATATTTTATCTAGTCCATTTATGGTTGTGTTCTATATGGTCGGTGTGTTATCTGCTATTTTCCATTTTGCCAATGGATTATGGTCATTTGCAGTAAGATGGGGACTTATTGTAACGCCAAAATCTCAACGGATTTTTACATATATCACGGTCGGTGTATTTGTAATCTTGGCTGTAATGTCTGTCCGCACTCTGCTAGCGTTTATCAACATGGCTTAATGACGAAAGATAGCTTAGCAGTTTAATACCTGCGAGTTAAATAAGGAGAGGGTCGGTTTATGAGTAAAGGGAATATAATCGTAGTCGGCGGTGGTCTAGCTGGATTGATGGCTACCATCAAAATCGCCGAAGTTGGACATAAAGTAGAACTTTTTTCAGTCGTACCTGTCAAACGCTCCCACTCCGTTTGTGCACAAGGCGGTATTAATGGTGCAGTAAATACAAAAGGTGAAGGGGATTCACCTTGGGAACATTTTGATGATACGGTATACGGCGGTGACTTCTTGGCTAACCAGCCACAAGTTAAAGCGATGTGTGATGCAGCACCGTCCATCATTCATATGTTCGACCGTATGGGGGTAATGTTTAACCGTACACCGGAGGGCTTGCTTGATTTCAGACGCTTCGGGGGTACGCAATATCATAGAACAGCATTTGCTGGGGCAACAACTGGCCAGCAATTACTATATGCATTAGATGAGCAGGTGCGCCGTTATGAAGTGGCAGGTCTTGTTCAAAAATATGAAGGCTGGGAATTCCTTGGCGCCGTTCTTGACGATGAGAAGGTCTGCCGCGGAATCGTAGCCCAAAACCTTGTGTCTTCAGACATTCAAGCATTCCGTGCGGATGCCGTCATCATGGCAACAGGCGGTCCTGGAATCATTTTTGGTAAATCTACGAATTCCATCATCAACACAGGATCTGCTGCGGCGATTGTCTATCAACAGGGAGCAACCTATGCAAATGGGGAATTCATTCAGATTCACCCTACTGCTATTCCAGGAGATGATAAGCTCCGCTTGATGAGTGAGTCTGCCCGTGGTGAGGGTGGTCGTATTTGGACCTACAAAGACGGGAAACCTTGGTATTTCCTTGAAGAAAAATATCCTGCCTATGGTAACCTTGTACCTCGTGATATCGCTACACGTGAAATCTTTGATGTGTGCGTAAACCAAAAATTAGGCATCAACGGCGAGAACATGGTTTATCTCGATCTATCTCATAAGGATCCGAAGGAATTGGATATTAAACTTGGCGGAATCATTGAAATTTATGAGAAATTCACAGGGGATGACCCACGCAAGCTTCCAATGAAAATCTTCCCGGCTGTTCACTATTCAATGGGCGGCTTATGGATAGACATGGATCAAATGACGAACATTCCAGGCTTATTCGCTGCCGGCGAATGCGACTTTTCTCAGCACGGGGCAAACCGTTTAGGCGCGAACTCCCTGTTGTCTGCCATTTACGGCGGAAGCGTCGCAGGCCCAAGTGCGGTTCGTTATGTCAATGGACTAGCTACAAGTGCAGATTCATTGCCTGATTCCCTCTATGATAATCATGTGTTTGAACAAACGGAGAAATGGAATCACATCCTGTCTATGAATGGCACAGAGAATGCTTATTCTCTTCACAAGGAATTAGGCGAATGGATGACGGATAACGTGACGGTTGTCCGCTATAATGATAAACTTCAAGAAACAGATAATAAGATTCAAGAGCTGATGGAAAGATGGGAAAACATCAATATCCATGATACGGCGAAATGGAGCAACCAAGGCGCCTCCTTCACACGTCAGCTATTTAATATGCTGCAATTGGCCCGCGTTATTACGCTGGGAGCCCTTAAACGTGATGAAAGCCGTGGAGCTCATTACAAACCGGATTTCCCAGAGCGTAATGATGAAGAGTTCATGAAGACTACGATGGCTGACTTCGTTGACAGCAAATCTGCACCGAATATTTATTATGAAGATATAGATGTATCGTTAATCAAGCCACGGAAGCGAGACTATTCTAAGAGTAAGGGGGCCAATTAATCATGGCTGAACAAAGTAAAGTACTGTTTAAGATACAACGCCAAGACAACCCGGACTCTGAACCATATTTTGAAGAATTCGAGCTGCCTTATCGCCAGAATATGAATGTCATCTCTGCCTTAATGGAAATTCGCCGTAATCCAGTGACAAAGGATGGCAAGGAAACGAGTCCTGTCACTTGGGATATGAACTGTCTTGAGGAAGTCTGCGGAGCCTGCTCCATGGTTATCAATGGCAAACCGCGTCAATCTTGTACGGCACTAGTGGATAAACTCGAGCAGCCAATCGTGCTTGAACCAATGCGTACATTCCCGGTCATCCGTGACCTTCAAGTAGACAGAAGCAGAATGTTCGATTCCTTGAAGAAAGTCAAAGCCTGGATTCCAATCGATGGAACATATGATTTAGGACCAGGACCTCGTATGGCAGAGAAAAAACGCCAATGGGCCTATGAACTATCCAAATGTATGACATGCGGTGTGTGCCTTGAAGCTTGTCCGAATGTAAACAGCAACTCTAATTTCATTGGACCAGCTCCGGTATCTCAAGTTCGTTTGTTCAATGCCCATCCAACAGGTGCGATGCATAAAGCAGAGCGTCTAAATGCCCTAATGGGAGACGGAGGAATCCAGGATTGCGGTAACTCCCAAAACTGTGTTCAAGTTTGCCCGAAAGGCATTCCGTTGACAACTTCCATCGCGGCTCTAAACCGTGATACCAATTTGCAGGCTTTCAAAAACTTGTTTGGAAGCGATCAGATCTAATCAATGACAGCCAATGGCTTATAGGATAGAAAGAATGACTTCAGAATAGCTTTTATTCTGAAGTCATTTGTTTTTAGAAGGCTTGTCTTGAATAGGCGGGATAAACTGTCGTTTTCTTTTGTTATTTCAAAGCGCACCGTCTGCATAGACTAGGTTTACATCCCTTTATAGCTGTGTGCCGGACTCCATACTTCTTCTGTACTTGCTTACACGTATTGATGCAGGTTCTTTCCTATATCTCCCCATGAATAAGACTCAAGAATAGAACATTTTTGGATAATAAAAAGCCGATTGGGCATAAAACCAATCGGCTATATACAAATCAAAATTTATGATTCATATGAATGCATAGTTATGAATGAGCCATTCCTCTGTTTTGATCCTGCTTTAGATGAATGCGTTTCATGGCATAGCGCGCAATCGGCTGCGCAATCAATAGTTCAATC
>X410_Impala__coassemble_158_pt1 | contig 14494 bp, 10 predicted proteins | sample X410_Impala__metabat2_high_PE_006 | metagenome-assembled genome bin X410_Impala | reverse complement strand
CGAAATGTTCATAGGTGAGAAGCCCTTTCGTCTCCGGCGTACTAGGCAAGACTGAGACAATCATGTCAGCATCCGGCAAAAGCTGATTTAATTCTTCTATTGGATGCACCTTTTTAAAATATTCTCCCTGATAGCGGCCGCTCCTATTGACGCCAATTACATTCATTTGGAATGCCCTGGCGAGACGGGCAATCTCTTCAGGTATTGCACCTGTTCCGAGTACCAAAAGTGTCTTGTCGCATAATTCCCCTATTGGAAGCCATTTGTTCCATGTTTTATTGCTTTGAAGCTCCCTTAAATCAGCTAACCTTTTCACATGCGAAAGCATTAACCCAAGTGCGAATTCCGACATCGGAATAGCATGTATGCCCCTGGCATTCGTCACAAGGATTCCCTTTTTCTCGATTGCCTCAATAGGCATCTTATCGATTCCCGCGGCCATTGCGCTAATCCATTTAAGCGAAGAGGCTCGATCAATGATTTCTGGATTCAAGTCTTCTGCATATGTAATTAATATCTCCATATCGTTGATCAGGTCTTCGTCCACCTGTTCCATCCGCTTAAAAAAATGAAACTCATGTTCACTGAACTTTTCTCTGATGGAACGCTGCAGCTCTCTCGGAGGCAAAAAAGAAGAGACAATTTTCATGATACCTTCCTCCAAACATCTTATTACTATTCCCTTCTATCTATATTAAGAAACTTTGCCCATAAACACCAAAAAAAGGACTGCAATCATTTCACATTGCAGTCATCTACATTTATGTTTGAGGAGGTATTCCCTGATTTCATCTTATTCAGATTGTCCAATCTTGATTGGGAAGGGAGCCTCTATTCTATAAAAAGGGCTCATTCACCGAGCAAGGAATCCGGATTTAATCCCTTAAGCTCCGGCACGACAAACAGGCCATTCTTACGAATGAGGCGGTCGTCAAAGTAAATCTCGCCTCCGCCATACTCCTCGCGCTGCACGAGCACCATATCCCAATGGATAGAAGAAACATTCCCATTATCCGCTTCCTTATAAGCCATTCCAGGCGTGAAGTGAATACTGCCATTGATTTTCTCATCAAAGAGAATGTCTCCCATGGGATGATGAATCATCGGATTCAGCCCGAGTGCAAACTCACCAATATACCGCGCTCCCTCATCAATATCGAAAATCTCATTGATTTTTTCTGCTTGGTCAGCTTGGGCGTTAATGATCTTCCCTTCCTTGAATGTCAAACTTACATTTCGGAAAGTTGTTCCCTGATACGGGCAAGGAGTGTTATAGGTGATGGTGCCATTAACACTGTTTCTGACTGGTGCCGTGTACACCTCTCCATCCGGTATATTTCTCTCTCCATAGCACATAACGGCTGGAATTCCCTTAATCGAGAAAGAGAGATCGGTTCCCGGCGACACAATCCGCACTTGGTCTGTCTTCTCCATCAATTCCTTCAAAGGCACCATAGCCTTTGCCATCTTCGCATAATCTACTGTGCAGACATCAAGGAGAAAGTCTTCAAACTTGCCAGTGCTCATGCCGGCTTTTTGAGCAAGTGACTTTGTCGGATAATTGAGGAGCACCCAGCGACATTTGTTAATATAATAATCGGTGACCGGTTTCATTACCTCACCATTAATACGAAAAACCTCTCCCGGGATGTCGGTCATCTCCGCATCATTCTCTTCCCCTACTATGTAAATAACCGCGTCGATGTCCTTAAATCTTTGCAGCTCCCACTTTGCCATCGTTTCATATTGTTCACGGCTGCTTTGGATGGCCCACTGCCTGTCCAATTCATCATCTTTGATTTCTATAAATGGATAGGCACCAAGCTCATAGGCCTCTTCAATCAGTTCGAGCATAAGCGGCTTCGTATTATGATGGCCGTGTATCATTACCTTATTCCCCTTCTCCACTTTCACAGAGTGCCGGAGGATTTGCCCGGCCAATCGCTTCAATCGCGGATCCCTCATCTTCTCCTTCTCCCCTCAATTACGTATTAAGATAAATTCTCTTTAATATAGGTTAATGCTTCTTCCACATGCCCCTGCACTTTTACCTTGCGCCACTCCTTGACGACTTCCCCTTCTTTATTAATTACAAAGGTAGAACGCTCAACACCCATATATTCCTTGCCGAAATTTTTCTTGAGCACCCATACGCCATATGCTTCAGAGAGAGTATGCTCCGGGTCAGATAATAAGAGAAACGGCAAATCATATTTCGCGATGAACCTTTCATGCTTTTCTTTCGGGTCCGGGCTGACACCGACGATTACCGTATCAAGCTCAGCAAATGACTGATGACTCTCCCTGAAATCACATGCCTCAGTCGTACAGCCGGGCGTCATGTCTTTCGGATAAAAGTATAAGACGACGTTTTTCCCTGCAAAATCAGCCATCGTCACCATCTGACCATCGCCGGCCTCCAATTTGAAATCAGGAGCCTTCTTTCCTACTAAAGCGCTCATATCTATTCCTCCTTAGGTTCTGTTCTACCTAATACTATACCTAATTGAGGTCATTTTTAACATTCTCAAAGTCAATGGCTGTCCGAACGACGAATGCCGCCGGAAGAGCATAGCCAATTAACGCTTCTATAGAAGCAATCCACCGCCCTATCCCGACCGGAACCATATCCCCATACCCGACAGATAGCAAGGTCATTGTACTGAAATAGAGGGATGATGCAAGCTTAGTAAAGAATCCTCCCATGACCGGCAGGCCATTCAAGTGAATCACCGACCCAAATTTCAAATCCATCAGAACATACAAAAGGCCAAAACCAATCAGGAAGATAAAATAAACAGTGATAATCCAGTATAAATGCTCCAAAGAGATTCGCTCTCCTTTTTCGGTCGGAAGCAAGAGTCCCTTCAAGCTCATTCCAAGACAGATGATGACTGCCGCTATAAACACATAGTACAAAGAATTCCCTCCTCAAGTAGCCAGCATCCCGCTAGTAATATATACTCTCCGTTTTGCATAACTATGATTGGTTGTACAGCACTGGGCCTGCTTGCTCGTATACAAATAAAGTTTGAGAATGCTACAATAGACTACGTGTTTTATGCACGAAGGAGGTCATTCAAATGAATCATTCACAATCTGAGAAATTGCATGCCGAAGCCCTTGAAATTATCGTTGGAGGAGTCAACTCTCCATCACGGTCATACAAGGCTGTTGGAGGAGGAGCACCCGTCTCCATGGTTAAAGCAAAAGGAGCCTACTTTTGGGATGCAGATGGCAATAAGTACATAGATTATCTTGCCGCATACGGTCCTATTATTACTGGCCATGCACATCCCCATATCACTAAGGCTATCACGGAAGCTGCCGAAAACGGCGTGCTATATGGAACACCGACACCATTTGAACTGAAGTTTGCAAAAATGCTCCAAGAAGCCATTCCTTCTATGGAGAAAATTCGATTCACCAATTCCGGGACAGAATCCGTAATGACCACAATTCGTGTTGCCAGGGCCTATACAGGACGAGACAAAATCGTCAAATTTGCCGGTTGCTATCATGGGCATTCTGACCTTGTCTTAGTAGCAGCAGGTTCTGGGCCTTCAACACTTGGCACTCCAGACTCTGCCGGCGTGCCTCAAAGCATCGCCAAAGAGGTCATCACTGTGCCATTTAATGATGTAGAGGCTTTCAGAGAAACAATGAATAAATGGGGTGAAGAAGTAGCCGGTATACTAGTTGAGCCAATCGTCGGCAACTTCGGTATCGTTCAGCCTCAGCCAGGATTCCTTGAAGCTGTAAATGAAATTGCCCACTCTCATGGGGCGCTCGTCATCTATGATGAAGTTATTACCGCTTTCCGTTTCATGTACGGCGGAGCGCAAAATCTGTTAGGAGTTGAGCCTGACATAACCGCGGTCGGAAAAATCATTGGCGGAGGCTTGCCAATCGGTGCTTACGGCGGCAAAAAAGAAATCATGGATAAAGTTGCCCCGATGGGACCTGCCTATCAGGCTGGAACAATGGCCGGAAATCCCGCTTCAATGTTAGCCGGCATCGCTTGCCTGGAAGTATTAAAAGAGGAAGGCGTTTACGAACATCTGGACACTCTTGGCGCCAGATTAGAAGAAGGCATCCTTGATGCCGCCAAGCGTCATCAGATAGCGATTCAAATCAACCGTTTAAAAGGTGCCCTCACTGTGTACTTTACTGCTTCCGAAGAAGAAATCGTCAATTATGCACAGGTGGAAGCAACCGACGGAGAGAAATTCGGCCGATTCTTCAAGCTTATGCTGGAACAAGGCATCAACCTGGCTCCTTCTAAATATGAAGCCTGGTTCTTAACAACTGCTCATACAGAAGAAGATATTAATAGAACGATAGAGGCAGTCAACGAGGCATTTAAGTCTTTATAAATACAATACATTGAATAATTATACAAAAACAAATCCGCTTATCTTAAGCGGATTTGTTTTAAAAAGAACATAGAAAGCGTTTACATTGAGTTATTTTGCTGTTTGCATATTTTTTACAATACGGTGAAAAATGTATAATTAATTGATTTCTGAAAATTCTAATGATACTATATAGCTATTAGTCTTTTATAAAGTTAAACCCTCATTAAGTTATTCCCTTCCAATCAGTTTCCAAGATCCAACCAATACCACAAGTTTAAGCAGGAGGTGAACTGGCAATTAAATAGGCGCAAAGCTTATCCGTTGCCTTTCTTATGAACCAAAAATGGAGTCCTAGTAAATTTACCGAATTTCATAAAGCTGAACATGATGCTTGCGGAATTATCGCCTGTGTTGAAAAACAAAAAATCCCGACACGAGAAAATATTTTTGCGTGTATCGATGCACTTGTAACCATGAATCATCGCGCTGGTTTTATTAATGGTGAAGGTGACGGGGTCGGCATTCACATAGATATCCCTCGCGCTTTATGGCAAGAAAAACTAAAGAACGCAGGGGCAGATTCTTCCCTGGCCGATTCACCTCATTTCGTTGTTGGACACTTCTTCATTGACCGCCACGCTGATAAGGGGCAAACAATCGAAGAGATCATCCAAAAAGCCAAGAATAGTCATTTATCAGAAGTCTTCGTGTCTGATCAGGCCTATTCCCAAGACGCGCTCGGACCAATCGCCCTGCAAGAAAACCCTGTATTCTTACAGGTTGGCTTTATCGCCAGCAAAGAATACAGCCAGCAAGCCCTCTCCGGTCTTTTATTTGACTTGACTGTAGAAATTGAACGAAATGAATTAATCCATGTCTCTTCTTTGAGCCAATACCATGCCGTTTACAAAGTCATGGGCGCTGGAGATATTCTTCCAAAGTATTACCCGGACTTAAGCAGCCCTCTCGTGGCATCCACGATGACTCTTGGGCATAACCGCTATTGTACGAATACATTATCAAGCTTCTTTCGTGTGCAGCCATTCAGTGTTCTCGGCCATAACGGAGAGATTAACACGATTGCGAGATTACGAGATGAAGCACAAATGGTCGGTGTTCCGCTCGTTCAAGGCGGCAGTGACTCTCAGGACCTTAGCCGCACGCTTGAAACATTCATTTACCGCGAAGGCTACAGCTTGTTCGAGGCACTCGACATTATCTTCCCTCCTATCATTAACGAGATGAAAGAATATCCTGGCCACCTTCAGGATTTATACACGTATTTGCGTGAATCTTGGGGACATTTTGCCCAAGGACCTGCAGCCATCATTTCCCGCCATGCTGACGAAGTAGCGTTTTCCGTCGATTCACTCGGCCTGCGTCCATTATGGATGATGGAAACATCGACATCCTATTTATTCGGATCTGAGCCTGGTGTCATTCCGACCACTGAATATGTCGCCGATCCAAAACCAATTGGACCCGGAGAAAAAGTCGGCTTGAAATGGAATGGCGATTCCATCAAGCTTTATGAATACAAGCAATACCAAGAAGAAGTGTTCGAGCGATTCTCCAATCGCCTTTCCTTTAAGGATGCGCGATTGCGCCTGCTGCCTCCTGAAGCGAAAAAAGTGATTGTTAATCAAGAGGAGTCCAAAATCCAAAACGGACAATACAAGGCTTTCGGATGGGAGCGCGATAATATTCAATTTATCGAGCAAATGGCTGAAAAAGGAGCTGAACCAATTCGGTCGCTCGGCCATGATGCGCCGCTAGCTGCCCTTAATCCAGGACGGCAAAATATTGCTGACTTTATTAAGGAAAGCGTCGCTGTCGTAACCAATCCGGCGATTGACCGGGACCGCGAAATGGAGCATTTCTCCACAAGGACGGTCATCGGTAAACGCCCTGCCTTATTCTCAAGCGATGAGCAAGCAGGCCCAATCATTGAGCTTCTTACCCCTTTATTGCTAGAAGGTAAACCTGGTCAGGATTGCGCCCAAGAAATTGGTCAGCCATCTTTCGAACAAATTCATCAATTATTTGACAGCCAAGGCAAATGGCACACCATCTCCACGACACTAAGCGAGGAAGAAGCCATCCAGGCTGCTCTCGATCGGATTACAGGTGAAGCCATCCATGCAGTCGAAAATGGCGCATCCATTCTCTGTCTCGATGATGAAAAGTCTCATAGGGACGGTCATTTATGGATTGACCCGCATCTTGTCGTATCAGCGGTTGACCAAGCTCTTGTCAGCAGCGGCAAACGCCGTGACTGCTCCTTGGTGCTGCGTTCAGCAGCCATTCGTAATTTGCACGATATAATCGTTGCTTACGGTTTAGGCGCGAATTTAATTAACCCTTACTATATGTTCCGCACAGTCGCTGATGAAACACCAAAGCCTGTTGCGAATCTTTATAAAGCTTTATCTAAAGGCCTGGAGAAAGTCATCTCCACACTTGGTATCCATGAGCTTCGCGGCTATGGGCGTTTGTTCTCAAGCATCGGCCTGCACGAAGAGATTGCTGATGTGTTGAATATCGTGAATTTCTTCGGATCGAATGAAGTAAAGTACAATTTTGAAACGATGAAGGAAGATGCCAAGCAGCGTTTGGTAGATTATGCTAATGAGAAAGAGAGAATCGGCAAGACATTCCACCTCTTCCCGCGTATCTGGAAAGCGATTGGCGAAGTCGCCTCAACTGGTGATTATACAGCCTACGGCGAGAAAATCTCTGAGCAAGAAGAACAAAATCCGACAACAATTCGACATTTAACGGACTTTAAACAAATAGAGAAAACAGTCAATCCAGAATCCGTCAATCTTGATGTCGGCGAGCATAGTCTTCCATTCGTAATTGCCTCCATGTCATTTGGATCTCAAAACGAAACAGCCTTCCGTGCTTACGCAGAGGGTGCTGATCGTCTGAACATGGTGAGCATGAACGGAGAGGGCGGCGAAATCAAGGATATGCTGGGCAAATATCCTCGCACACGCGGACAACAAATTGCTTCCGGACGCTTCGGGGTCAATGCAGAGTTATTGAACTCTTCCAATCTGCTGGAAATTAAAATCGGCCAAGGGGCGAAGCCTGGTGAAGGCGGACATTTGCCTGGGTCGAAGGTGACAGCGAAGATTGCCGAAGCACGTAATGCAACAATTGGCTCAGACTTGATTTCACCATCGAATAACCATGATATTTATTCAATTGAAGACCTGGCTCAGATGATTCATGAACTAAAAACGGCCAACGACCAGGCAAAGGTTGCCGTCAAAGTGCCTGTTGTACCAAATATCGGTACGATTGCAGTCGGAATTGCCAAAGCAGGAGCCGACATCATCACATTAAGCGGTTTTGATGGAGGCACAGGCGCTGCCCGGATTCATGCTTTGCAAAATGTTGGTCTCCCAGTCGAAATTGGGGTTAAATCTGCTCATAATGCCCTGCTTGAAGCCGGCTTACGACAAGATGTCGAGCTTTGGGCTGATGGAGGACTCAAGAGCGCGAGGGATGTTCTGAAAGTGATGCTTCTCGGCGCCAACCGCGTTGGTTTCGGCACCTTATCAATGATTGCAATTGGTTGTACGACTTGCCGCGGATGCCATCTAGACACATGCCATGTCGGCATCGCTACACAAATTGACTCCGAAGCTCAGGCAAAAGAGCATGGTCTGCGTCGCTTCGTTCCAAGACAATATGACCCGGCTGTACAAGGCATTATCAATCTGTTCACCGCTTTTGGCAATGAGCTAAAAGCATTGGCTGCCCAGCTTGGCATCACGAACCTTCAAGAAGCTGTTGGCCGTTCAGATTTGCTTGAGCAAACAAAAGGTAAAGACATGCTTGATTTAACTTATTTGCTTAAGACACTCGAGCTTGGTCAAGTATCGAAAATGGAATCGAAATCATCAGAGAAAGAATTGATGGTACAAATGGCTGCCGTTGGTGCAGAGTATCTTGATTCAAGTGTCAATGATTTGTTAAATTCTCGCGACTTCCAGAATGTCAACGCCATTCAGCGTGTACTTGGAAGCCGTGTCTCCTGTCACCGTGTGCGCGGCCGTCTGGACGGTTCATACAGAAAGCTTGACCCGGTGAACCTATCTTATAAAGGCTCCATTCCAGGTAATGGACTTGGCGCTTACAACACTGAAGGCATCAATATCGTTGTTGATGGCGGTGCCCAAGATGGCACAGGAAAAACATCCTTTGGCGGCATGATTGCAATCTTGAAGGATAAGGGCAAAGATGGACAATATTATAACGGTTCTGTCGGAAAAGGCTTTGGCTACGGCGCTCAAAAAGGCTTGCTCATCGCTCAAGGTGATGCGGACGCACGCGCAGGTATCCGTCTATCAGGTGCTGACATGATTATCGGCGGTCCGCTAAAGACAGATATCCCTTCCGATGAACAAGGAAATATCGGCGTTAACTCAAATATTAAAGGCTTTGCCTTTGAATACATGACCAATGGCCGCGGCCTAGTGCTTGGGGATCCTGGTCCATGGATCTGCGCGGGTATGACAGGCGGGGTAATCTACCTTCGCTATCAGCCAGAACGCGGTTTAGATAAAGATGCTATCCAGCGCAGGATTGCCAAGGGTGCACTTGTAACTATCGGCAAATTAAACGAAACAGGGGTCAAGGATGTGACAGAGTTACTCACTCGTTACATTGACGTCCTCGGCCATAGCGGCCAGTCAGAAGAAGCAGAGGAACTGGCTCTTCTCCTAGAGAATCCAGCCCAAAACTTTATCCAAGTTGTTCCTGTAAAGGAACATGCAGACCCATCCGTCTCAACAGAATGATATCGTCATGCAGTGAAGCTCTCCATTTAGTATGGAGAGCTTTCTGCTTTATTCCGAGGTAGATTAAACTTCTTTCTATAGTTTAAAAGCAGGAAAGCAAGGGTATTCATGCATTCTTGAGAGGGTTAAGGGAATATATATCATATATGTGACATTTTCAGAGTATATCTTGAACATCCGTTCAAAACCCTGTATAGTACATTGAGTGAAAAATGACAAACGATTTGTACAACTATAGATAAAAGGAAGAGGTAGAATTTAATGAAGGTTGGTGCCCGAGTTTTTAAAACGGGAATAGCCATAGTCATAGCCATATATGTAGCGATTTTGCTGGGGATTCCATCCCCTACACTAGCGGCCATTTCTGCGGTATTTGCTGTACAGCCCACAATATATCGCTCCTATTTAACATTAATTGATCAAATACAGGCCAATATTATTGGTTTCTTGGTAGCCATTACATTTGTGCTATTTTTCGGGAATGAGCCTTTATTACTCGGTCTTGCTGCCATTATTACCATCGTCATTAACTTGCAATTGAAAAATGAAAAGCAATTGACCATCTCTTTAGTGACGTTAATCTTAATCATGGAACAGCCTGAAGGAGATTTTACAACATTTGCCTTCTGGAGAGTATTTGCTATTTTAATTGGGATTCTCTCAGCGTTCCTTGTGAATCTGATCTTCCTTCCTCCGAAATATGAAACAAAGCTTTTCTCACGGATTCATCATACGACTGATGAAATCCTGCGGTGGATTCGGATTGGTTCACGCAGCTCAACCGAGCATGTCCATTTAAAGAAGGACATTAAACGTCTGAAGGAAACGGTAAACAAAACAGACCAGTTATACGATATGTTCCAAGAGGAACGGGACTATTTCAAGAGAAATAAAATACCCAAAGCTCGAAAGCTTGTCATCTATCGATATATGATTGCGACTAACCGGCGTGCACTCGATATCCTGAAGAGATTGCATCGCTTTGAAGTGGAATTCCACCAAATGCCGAATGACTTTCAACTTGAGGTTCAAGAACAGCTTGACATCTTGATGAGAAAGCATGAGCATATCCACTTAAAGTTCACTGAAAAGGTGAAGCCCGGCTGCTTGTATGCCGAGACGGAAGAACAATACAATAAACAACAGTTAATAGAGGTTGTCAGAGGCTTTCGTATTAATGCTACAGATGAAACGCCTGTTTACTATCATATGGTCACTCTAATTTCAGCCATCCTCGAATACGGGGACTATCTGGAACATCTCGAAATGCTCGTCAACAGCTTCCACTCCTACCATAAAGCAGAAAATAAATCCGTACGATTACCCGATGATGAACAAGCATAAGAGCCACAGACCGCGCAAAGTAGCAGGCGAAAAACCGTATTGGTTTTTCGCCTGTTTTTTGTAGCGTATTGCTGCTGCTTATGATACCTCGATGCCTGAGGTTTAAAAATAGCCCTTCCTGTGACCTATAACGTACCATTCAGTTTGAGTCCACATTGCTCAAAAAGAATAAAAGTAATGCAACAGTCATCCCATGTTGAAAATTCCTTTACCAGTTTCTGATCTTATAGGTAATGATGAATGTTCATGAGCTATAAACCATGATTCATTCACCTTTTTCAAACCATATGTGAATCGATTAGACATTTGGCGAAGCTGCTCACTACCTTCTGCTAAGTGTGCAGTAAATGTTACAGTACAATATACGAAAGCAAGGTTTATACCTTTCTCAACTACTAGGTCATGAAAATCAACCTTAAGTAAAACACCCTCTTCGTTCAATCCATTAAACCACTCTGTCACATTATTCTTCCACAAAGAAAGGTCCTTTACCTCCCAGTTCCCCCAGCAATCATAAATATGCATTTCAGGAGCGTACATGGATAAGAACTTTTCAACATCTTTCTCGTAAACGGAGGTTTTATAGTTCTCAAGTACGTCTTGAACTTTGGCAAAAACAGCTGTCATTAAGTACATCTCCCTTTTTTAGTTTCAGAAGTGCAAGAATGTTTACTATAAGATAATTCTATGCTTCATCATCTATTCCCTTTTAATTAATCGGAACCGGCACTCCAAAGATGGATATTTCACAACCCCGTTTTACACCTTTCATAAGCACGGTAAGTCAACAAAAAAACCGAGCCAAAAACCCGTTTTGAACGGAGCTTTCAGCTCAGCTTCTTCATTAACTGTCTAATTGCTGGATTTTAAACAAATCATAGTAAGAGCCCTGCTTGTCCATCAGTTCTTGATGGGTTCCGCTCTCGGTAATTTCACCATGCTCGATTAAGACAATCTTATCGGCATGGGTAATTGTGGATAACCGGTGGGCAATGATAAAGGTCGTCCTGTCTTCTGACAGCTTCTCAAGTGCCTCTTGAATGAGATGCTCACTCTCTAGGTCAAGAGCCGAGGTCGCCTCATCCAGAACCAAAATTGGCGGATTCTTAAGGAATACACGAGCAATGGACACACGCTGCTTCTGCCCGCCTGAGAGCTTGACGCCTCTCTCTCCCACTTTCGTCTCATAGCCGCTCGGTAAGCTCAGGATAAAATCATGGGCATTGGCGGCTTTAGCTGCCTCATATACTTCTTTATCAGTTGCCTCTGGCTTCCCAAGCAGAATGTTAGCTCGAACTGAGTCACTGAATAGGATGCTATCCTGCATGACCATGCCAATATTATCTCTCAAGGAACGGACCTTAACGTCACGGATATCGATTCCATCAAGCAGAATCCTGCCTTCTGTCACATCATAAAATCTCGGAATCAAGCTGACCAAGGAAGATTTCCCTCCTCCGCTCATCCCAACCAATGCGACAGTCTCTCCCCTTTTTACTTCGAGATTAATATTCTTCAAAGCTAGGTTTTCATCTTCTCCATAGGAAAAGGAAACATTCTCAAACTTAATTGTCCCTTGCACGTTTTGACATTCATTTGCATTCGGGCGGTCCTCGATATCATAAGGGACATCCAGGAACTCAAATACACGGTCCATTGATGCCAGCGACTGAGTCAATGTGGTGGATGAGTTCATCAATCGTCTCAATGGGGCATAAAGCAAGTCTATGTATCCATAAAAAGCAACCATCGTTCCAAGTGTCAAATTTCCGGATATGACTTGATAGCCGGCAAAAAGAATCACAATCAGCGGCGCAACATCTGTAATGGTATTAACAGCCGCAAATGATTTGGCATTCCAGCTTGTATGCGTCAGCGCTTTTTTAAGGAAGTTGCCATTTTCCCGATTGAATTGCTTTTGTTCATGGTCTTCTATTGCAAAGCTTTTGATTACAGCCATTCCCTGCACCCGTTCATGCAGGTATCCCTGAACCTCTGCAAGGGCCTGGGAACGTTCTCTGGTTAATCCCCGAAGCTTGCCGAAGAAGTATTTGATTGAAAAACCATAAAGAGGTAAGAGCAGCAATGAAATCAGTGTCAGCTCTACATCCATAGCCAGCATAATGCCAACCGCAATGAGGATGGTGACAAGATCAAGCCACACATTCATCAGCCCAGTGATGACGAAATTCTTTGTCTCCTCCACATCATTGATTACCCGGGATATGATTTCTCCGCCCTTGGCATTGGAATAATACTTAAAGCTCAGCTTCTGTATATGGCCGAACATCTTGTCACGGATATCGAACAGAATCTTGCTCGCTGTCCACTGCGCATAATATTGACGATAATATTCAACAGGCGGGCGGACAACAACAAAGATAAAGAACATCAGTCCCATTAGCATAAACAGCTTTCTCAGCTGTTCATCCTTTGAAAGAGCATTCGCCCCAATGACATCATCAATGACATAACCAAGCAATGCCGGAGTAATCAACGGTATGGAGAACTTCACAATTCCAATCAGGATTGTAATGATGATTTGCCATTTATAAGGTTTTACAAATTTCATATACCGTTTAATACTGCTCACGATCATTTCTCCTCTTGTCACGGAAAAAGCCCGTCCACATGGAAACAGGCTATCTTTCGTTACTCTTGATTGTAGTATAACGCTTGTACCAGTTATGAACGAATTCCGGCGCGAAAGGTCCCTTCTTCGCTCTAATCATACCGATTAATTTCTCTACATTTCGGCGTAAAATATGATCAATTACATTTGGGTAGCTCATCTCACGTTTATGCTGTTCATATTCATCCTCATCAAGCAAGTTATACGTCATATCCGGATAAACTTTGATATCCAAATCATAGTCAATATATTTAATAGCCTCTCCGTCAAAAACGAAGGGTGAACTCAAATTGCAGTAATAATAAATTCCATCTTCCCGCAGCATGCCAATGATATTAAACCAGTATTGTGAATGAAAATACGTAATTGCCGGTTCTCTCGTCAGCCATGTCCGACCATCACTTTCAGTGACAAGAGTACGATCATTACAGCCAATCACTATATATTGTGTACCCTTCAAAATCGTCGTCTCTTGCCATATCCGATGGATATTTCCATTATGCTTATAGCTGTGTATTTGAATCTCTTCTCCTTCTCTCGGTACTCGCACGTTGTATTACCTACTTTCTCTCCCTATTGGGCAGGGCACTTATCTCACCTTTCAATATTATCCTTAATCCATTATAAGTTTAAATGAGATACCATTTCCGTATTCTTCTTATTTATTATAACGATTTGAGAGTGATTTTAAAACAAAGTGAACCAGGAATATGCATACAGCCTCTGTTTTGACATTATTTCCTTCCCCATCTGGATAAATATGAAACAAAACAGCGACCAATTTCCTGTATATTTTATCTAGACAAAAAAAAGAACATCGATAAGATGCCCTTTGCAGAATAGTTCAATCATGCATTATTTTCTCAGTGGCAGACTTCGTCTGGTAGCTTTCGATGACCCGCTCTGTCAGCTGCATGAATAGATTCTGGATAGAATTAAGCTCTTTCTTCATCTCCGTGATATCGTCCTGTACGGATAATAAATCCTGCTCCTTCTTTCTGTTCCTCAATTCCTCCTCAAGCTCTCTGTAACGATCAAGTTCAGTTTGCATGCTTAACAATTTATCCATGATCAACATTTGCTCATTCACTAATTCCTCAAAGCTCTTCATCTCATTCACCTGCCTCAATTCCGTATAAAGAATAAGTTCTATATGAGCACTGGAATACCTTTGACTTATTCTGTTGGCTGATAAGATGTTTTGTCGACATGGAAAAGAAGCACCTGCCAGTCGAGGGCAAGTGCTTCCTGTTTAAGCAAAATTAAGATTGGTTTCCGCCGAAGTTGCCGGAGTTTTTCGCTTTGTTTTTTTCAGCTTTTTGGTTAGCTTCTCTTACGCTTTGCACATC
>X410_Impala__coassemble_155_pt1 | contig 14656 bp, 14 predicted proteins | sample X410_Impala__metabat2_high_PE_006 | metagenome-assembled genome bin X410_Impala | reverse complement strand
AACAAGCAGGCTCTCTTTTCATTATGCTATATGAATGGTTTCATTCTCTATCTTATACACTTTATCGGCTAGTTCCAGCACGTCTTGATTATGGCTGATCAGAATGACGATTTTATCAGCAGCTTGGCGCCTGATTGACCCAAGCACTGATTTTTCATTCAATGCATCCAGATTGCTCGTAGGTTCATCCAGAATAAGGATAGTGGAGTCCTTCAGAAACACCCTTGCTAAAGCAAGCCTCTGCAATTGGCCACTGGACATATTGCCAGCATATTCCTCCATGAACGTATCAAGCCCTTCCGGCAGACTTTCCACATATTCGGAAAGCCCTGCCTTAAAGCAAGCCTGTTTTAACTGTTCATCCGTATAGCCATTTTGGTAGAGAGTCAGATTATTGCGCAGCGTATCAGTGAATACAGCCGTTGATGCTGTTACAACCCCAATATTTTCCCGCAAGCTCTCATGAGTATAGTTCACAGCTGGATGCTCATTTAGCAAGACGCTCCCCTCTAGCGGAATCAGATTTTGCAGCAATAAGGAAATTAGTGTTGTTTTGCCTGTTCCATTCTCTCCCATTATGGCTGTAATCTCTCCCTTATGAAAAGTAAGATTTACGTTGCTATATAACTCCCGACCATTTTCATAGCCAAATTTCACATTATCAAAGCGGATGCTCTCAACCTTTGTTAGCTCCTTGCTTCCACTATAAATAATATCCGGCTGTTGATTGAGAAGACGCAGTACCCGTTTGGCACTGGCAGATGTATGAACCAAACTAGCACTTAACTGTGAAAGGGCAAGGCTTGGCCCAAAAGAGGAGAACAGGACAAGCAATCCCAGCAGGACCGTTCCTATATCTGCTTTGTTTCCCATAATGAGATAAGCTGATAAGAATAACTGCGCAAAGACAGTGATATAGATCATCATATCGCTCAAGGCTTTTAAGAGTCCTTCATGCCTTTTCAAATTCTTCGTCGTATGATTCAGCTCATCGCTGTATGTGTCAATGGAATCCAGTGTGCAATCCTTCTTGCCAAAGATGATGATTTCCTTGATACCTTTTAACGAATCCATCAAAAAACTGCTTAGCATACCATACTTCATCCGATAAGACTCTGCCGTTTTCTGTCCAAAGCGATAGACGGCGAATGGAATGAGATAGCCAATCATCCAATAACTTACTACCCCTATTAGCGCAAACAATGGGTGCAGGCTATATAATACAGTTCCATAAATAATCATAGTCGTCACCCAAATGAACACGGGGGCTATCGTATGGGCATAGAAGACCTCGAGCAGTTCGACATCTTTGGTGACAATATTCATCAATTCACCCTTGCGAATCTCCTTTAACTGGTTCTCTGTCAATAAGCGAAGCCTTTTAAACACCTTCTCGCGAATGATAGCAAGGAGACGAAAAGCGATATAATGCGTACAATATTGCTCACTAAGACGAAAGACCGCTCTTAACACACCCGCAGCAAGAATGACAAATATCAGGGTCGTTAGAGAGCCATATTCCCGTACACCAGCAATTTGCAGGACCCCCATCCCTCCTGCAAAGCTGATGGCCGTAATCGCCAAATACCCTAATGATCCCAGCGTTATCGTAAGAAGCATTAAAGGCTGCAATGGTTTAAGAATACTGACTAGCTGCCTGATATCTTTGAATGTTAATTTCTCCATAATCTCTACGCCCCCAAAACATCACGTAGTGTATTTAATGAACATTGTTCATCCCATATTCCAGCATAGGATCCGCCTTTTTGCAGAAGCGCTTGATGCGTGCCTTGTTCAGCAATTACGCCATTCTCCATGACAACGATTGAATCTGCTTGGACAAGGTTTTGAAGATGATGAGTGATGACAATCACCGTCTTTCCGCGTTCTTTAAGCGAAACGATGGTCTCCATGATCTCTCTCTCACTATGAGAATCCATATTGGCTGTAGCCTCGTCAAAAATCATCACTTCAGGGTCTTTGAGAAGCATGCGAGCTACCGCAAGCTTTTGCCTTTGTCCGCTTGAGAGATTGGCTCCCTCACTTAGGACCGGCTTGTCTAATTTCCCTTGGAATTCTGGCAGCCTGACAAAGGCTAGCAGCTTATCCGCCTCTTCCTCCGTCAACGAATCCTTGGCTATCTGCAGATTGGATAGGATCGTTCCTTCAAAAATATGCGACTGGCTGGCAACACTGCCGATATGCTGATGCACTTCATCTGTTGAAAGGTCCTGCAGATTCATAGATCCAAGGAAGACCGCTCCCTCATCCGGCTCAATGAAACGCTGCAGTAAATGACTAAGGGTCGATTTCCCTGCACCGGATACACCGACAATCCCAGTCAAATGACCTTTTTTAAAGGTAAGCAGCTCCGCCTTGATAGAGCTTGATGACTGAGGATACGTGTAAGAGAGCTTCTGAACCATTAAGTTCCCTTCTATGTCCATACTGTTCTTTTCCTTTTCATGATTGATCGGCAGATTGAGGAGATGCTGTAATTCTTCCATCGCACTTACTCCATTCAAGCCGACATGGAAGTATGAACCGAGCAAACGCATCGGCAGGAAAAACTCCACAGCAAGCAAAGCGAAGCAAATAAAGCCGAGGAAGGAAATATTCTCATTTTGATAACTGATTACAGACATTGCAATCCCGATTGCCGTACCGCCATAGGCGATTAAATCCATAATGGTGATCGACTGCAATTGCATTGTCAGTACGCGCATCGTCATTTTGCGGAAATCCTCCGATTCCCTGTCCATGATTTTTTGATATTCCGTATCAGTATCAAACATTTTCAATATATGCAGACCTTGCACACCTTCAACGAACCGCTTGCCAACATTTAAATACTTATTCCAATAGGTGCGGAACACTCTCTTTCCAATCTTGACCCCAGCAACAATGGCAACAGGAATAAGGAAGGCACTTATCATCAATACTAAGGCAATTTTCCAGCTTATCGCCGATAAAGCAACGAATAAAAGGACCGGAGCTAGAATGCTGTAGACAAATTGGGGCAAATAGCGGCTGTAATACACCTCAATATTTTCAATTCCCTCGACACTCAGCTGACTTATCTTGCTAATCTCAAGTTTTGTAACCTGAGCGGGCTTCAAGGAAAGCACCTTTTGAAACAAGTCTCTTCGAATCTTATATTTTAATTGATGGGATGTATAATGGGTCAAATAGGTCGACGCATAATGGCAGACCGCCTTCAGAGTCAATAACATAACAACATAGCCTACATATTCCCCTGTAAGAGCCCATTTTTCCGCAAACATCAAATTACTTAGGACACTCGCGATTTGAAACGCAAGCACTATATTAACGCAAAGATTAAGGACATGCAGAATCGTAATCCACACGACAATATGGATGACATTATATTTTTTTGCAAGCTGAAGCATTTCTTTTTGAATCATGAATTCATCATTTCCTTTTTATGATCAATCGTCGGCATGCGGCAGATAACAATGAACTTCACAATCGCCAAAGCACCTAAGAATATACGAACATGCGTATTAGCAATTAAAAGACCGCTCAATAAAAGCACTGCATATACCGTAATCAACAATTCAGCCTTTTTCCTAAAGGTTAACCCCCCTGCCTCCAAGAAAGGCACTGCATATCGTTTATAGACACGTGTTCTCTTGAGCCAGCGTTCATACCGCTCAGAGCTATTCGCAAAGAGCCAACCCGCCAGAAGGATAAAAGGCGTTGTCGGCAGGATAGGCAGGGCAACACCAATCAAAGCAAGTCCGGTAAAAAACCAGCCTAAAAGGATGAATACTCTTTTTTTCATTGATCCCAACCTCCTTAAATCATATGAATCAGAACGAGCCATACGATGGCTGCTCCGACCAGGCTTAAGTGGATGGCCACTTTCCCTTTTTTCTTATAAAAATACGGACTTATGCCTGCCATCAACAGAAGGAAGGCATAAAGCAAATAGCCTATATTTGTGATATTTTTCACAAATATTTCCACCAGGAAGCTTGCTATCGTCAGCAAACCGAAAATTTGATGGAGCTTTTTTCTCAGCTCTGTCCGTTTGGCAAAATAAAAAAGCCCAAACATAACTGCGAGCATGAGTCCTATTTTATGAATCAACATTAAAACCATATGACACTCACCTTACATTATGTAACTTTTACTATATCAAGATTATTGATAATGATTATCAATGTCAATATATAATTCGAAAAATACAAGAATTGTCATCTGTCAAAGGAACTCCAATGATAGTGCTCCTTTATACCATAGAAATCAACTAAAAAAGCATTAATCCACCCCTGGATCAATGCTCATAATTCGTCATGAAATTTAGTTGTGTTTTAATCATGATACTAAAGAAAGCTGTGCATTAGCCCTTTAACACGACCTTGTGGCAATTCTCTAACCTTTTTCTTAATGAATCTGAAGTTTTGGCAGCCGGATACGCACATACCGAGATGATGCCTTTGTCTTTAGTGAGCATGTCAACTTCCCTTTCGTATTTCTCTATATCACGTTCAATATCTTTATCATCTCCCCATTCAATATGTCCCCAAGTTCTAAATGAAACGTTATTCTCTATAAATGGCTGAATGTAATTAAGGAAATGCATAGTAACGGTTTGTGGATGGAAGGTTTCATTTGAAAAATAAAAGTTGAAATTATTCATATAATGTACATTATCAAGTTGTTTCCTGCTCAAATCGTTCTGTAATCTTTTATTGATCGTTAGTATATTTCTATCATTTTCAACCAGCAAAACATGGTCCCCGTCGTTTATGGCAGTCATTATGAAGGACACCAAGTTTTCCAGGTATCCGCCGCAATCATTATAAATATAGCAGATATGCATACAATCACCTTCGTTTAGTCCCTTAATCGCTTTGATGATTTTATTATCCATACATTCATTCCCCTTTAACTGCTTTCTTTTGAATGGCACTGTGCTCTGGCCATTACAGGGGTTCGTCACATCCCTGTAGTAGTGCGTACAACGCTTTGAGAGGTATGCAACAAAAATCATTACAGTCAGAGGTTACAGGTTAAATATAGAATATATCTACTTTGCTTTACTCCTAATTTGAAAGGCTCTATTACTATAGCCTAATCCCATCCTTCTCAGGAATCTTTACCTTCGATTAACGACTATTTTTAGCTTATCAAATCACTAATAAGTCAGCTAGTTTTACTGTCTTATTAATCCTTTCGCAGGAACTGTGCTGCATACTGCCCATAAATAATCGAATTACATTTATTTCCCCTAAAAATCAGTATGATAATCTTTAATTGTCCTATTAGCTACTATCCTAATAAAAAAGCCATGAATCCCTTAAGGATTCCATGGCTTTTTAGATCAATTTACTTCATATGGACTATTTCTTTTTCAAGGTTTACTTGTTGTTTCATATAATGAAGGACCTTTCCGACTGCAGCCACTCCCTGGTCAATGCAATCCGGCATTCCGACTCCTTTATGGGAAGCTCCAGCCAAATATACACCAGGAAGCCCTTCTTTCATTGAGCTTTCAATCCTTCTTAAGGTAGAAGTATGCCCAACCCTGTATTGAGGCATTGCCTCTCTCCAGCGGCTGACAACATAAAACTGCGGCTCTCCGGTAATATTCATGATTTGCTTCAAATCGCGGAGGACAATCTGAACGATTTCTTCATCAGAAAGATCGACAATTCCCTCATCACCTGGCCTTCCGACATAGCAGCGCAATAGCGCCTTTCCCTTCGGCGCAGAATGCGCCCACTTTTTATGAGTCCATGTGCAAGCCGTAATGCGGCAAGGACTATTACGTGAGACGACAAAGCCTGTCCCATTAATATCCTGCTTAACTGCATGCTCATCAAAGGCAAGCGACACAGTCGCAACCGATGTAGACGGCATTTTCTTAAATGGCTCAAAAATTGAATAATCCGGGAACAAACGCGGAATAGCCTGATGGGGTGTCGTTACGATTATTGCAGCCGCCTGCATAAACTCCCCATCACTTAGTTCAATCATGTAGCCTTTTTCTTTCTTCGTTACACTTTCAACTGAGAGATTCTTACGCACCATCTCAGAAGGAAGCTTAGCTTCAATGGCATCAATAAGCGATTGCAGCCCTTTTTCAAATGTACGGAACATTCCTATACGGTGGTCAGCCTTCCCTGTCTGCGGAGCTGCCTTCCTAGCACGGTTCTTCTTCGTCCCAAGAATGAGACTCCGATGCTTTTGCTCTGTTTCGAGCATATCAGGGAATGTGGACAAGATGCTCAATTGATCAAGGTCCCCGGCGTATATGCCTGACATGAGCGGCTCAACGAGGTTTTCTACAACCTCATCACCAAGTCTCCTCCTTAAGAAAGGTCCAAGCGGCTGGTCCCCAGTTTCCTTAGAGCGCGGGAGGACAAGGTCCATCGCGGCTCTCGCCTTCCCAAACGGAGTGAATAGACGGCTTTTAATGAAGGGACTGATTTCAGTCGGGATACCCATTACCGCACCGCCTGGAATCGGCAGCAGCTGATCATCAATCAGGATATAGGATTGGCCGGTTGAATTCGGAACAATCGCCTCTTGCATCCCTACATCTTTAGCGAGCTGTGACATGCTCTTTTTGCGGGCCAAGAAGGAATCTGGACCCCGTTCGATCACAAAGCCATCGCGTACAACTGTCTGCATCTTTCCGCCCAGACGGTCAGAGCTTTCAATCAGAACAACCTGATAGGGCAATTGTTCTTCTTCTATTTTCCTTTGCAGATAAAAGGCTGCCGCCAACCCCGTCAGTCCTCCGCCAATGATGGCTATTTGTTGATTGTTTGAGTCCACTTTATATCCACTTCTCTTTCTCGATGATTACTTGCGTTCCATCAATTCAGTGATGGCATCCACCATGGCGTTAATGAATAATGGATGGGTATTTGGCATGGCTGGACGATAGTATGAAGCGCCAACCTCATCAGTCACGACCTTACACTCATAGTCATTATCATATAAAACTTCCAAATGCTCAGCCACAAAACCTACTGGCGTGTATACAAACGCTTTATAGCCGTACTCTTCATGAAGATCCCTCGTTAAGTCCTGGACATCAGGACCAAGCCAAGGCTCTGGTGTTTGACCAGCACTCTGCCAGCCAACCGCATAATTCTCGACTCCTGCTCCCTCTGCAATCAATCTAGCGGTTTCAGCCAATTGGTCGGCATATGGATCACCCATGCTGATAATCTTTTCAGGCAAGCTGTGTGCAGATACAATTAGCGCGGCATTCGCTCTTTCCTGTTCAGGCATTTGTGCGTAAGTTTCTTTTACCTTCTCTACCCAATACTGAACAAACTTAGGCTGTGTATACCAGCTTTCAACAGAGGAAATCCTCATGCCATACTTATCTGCCTCTTCTTTCGCGCGTCCGTTGTATGACTTAATGCTGAATGTGGAATAATGAGGCGCAAGCACGATGCTGACTGCTTCGGTAATCCCATCGTCATGCATTTTCTTAACGGCATCCTCTATGAATGGCTCTATATGCTTTAGACCAATATAAGCAACAAATTTAACCTCATCCTGTGCTTCATTTAATGCTTTCTCAAGTGCCGCGGCTTGCTCATCCGTAGTCTTGGCTAAAGGTGAAAGCCCGCCAATCGCTTCGTATCTTGACCTTAGATCTTCAAGACTTTCTTCTGACGGCTTTCTGCCGTGACGAATATGAGTGTAATACCGTTCAATATCTTCTTCTTTATAAGGTGTTCCATAGGCCATTACCAACAGGCCGATTTGTTTGCGTGCAGACATGATTCTAGTCTCCTTTATGTTTATTTCATTCTTGCAGAATACTCATGAATGAAAGCAGTGAGTCTCTTCAGTACTTCTGGGTCCACGCTTGGGAATACTCCGTGACCGAGATTAAAGATATGGCCAGGGTGCATGATTCCTTGATCAATAATTTCCTTTGTCTTCTTCTCAATTACTTCCCATGGCGCCTTCAAAAGGGCTGGATCCAGATTGCCTTGGACAACCTTATTGACTCCAAGCTCCCTGGCCTCTGTGATGGAAAGACGCCAGTCAAGACCTACCACATTAAGCGGAAGGGAATTCCATTCAAGTGCCAAATGTGTTGCTCCTACACCAAACATGATCAACGGAACATTCTCTTCCCTCAATTCTGTGAATATTCTAGTCATGATTGGCTTAATATAATATTGATAATCCTGTACATTCAAAGCACCTACCCAAGAATCAAAAATCTGGATGGCTCTTGCTCCAGCTTTGATTTGAGCTTTCACATAAACGATAATCATGTCACCAAGCTTGTCCATTAATGTAAACCATGCTTTCGGATCGCCGTACATAAGCGCCTTGGTCTTCGTGTAATTCTTGGAGGGTCCACCTTCGACCATATAGCTGGCAATCGTGAACGGGGCTCCAGAGAATCCGATTAACGGAACGTTCAATTGTTCTTCTGTCAGGAGCTTAATTGTGTCTAATATATAGGGAATATGCTCCTCTGGGTTGAGTTCCCCAAGCCGCTCCACGTCCTGGAGTGTTCTGACAGGGTTTGAAATAACCGGGCCAATGCCTGACTTAATATCAACCTGAACACCTATTCCAGGAAGCGGAGTCATGATATCCTTATAGAGAATAGCCGCATCCACACCATATTGTTCAACCGGAAGCCTTGTTACATAAGCGGCCAATTCAGGCTGGTGGGTAATCTCAAATAAGGAATATTTCTCTTTTATTTTTCTGTATTCTGGCTGCGAGCGTCCCGCTTGCCTCATATACCAAACCGGAGTGTGATCAACCTTTTCATTCCGGGCGGCTTTGAGGAAGGTATCATTGAATTTTTTCGTCAAATTTCTTCCACCTTTCACAATCTTCGTTCTATTTTAAATAATCGTTTACAAATTGTTAGATTTAGGCATCAATTACAACTATATCCTCTCTGTCTGTTGTTGTATATGATTCCTGCCTAACTGTCATTAAATAGACGCATTTATTCTATCTGTCATTCATTCTCACAGTTTATTGGATTATGTAACGAGGTAAAATACCGAAATAACCCAGTGAGACCAACTATTATTCTCAATTGCGACTCCATTATACTAAAATACTTAAACAGGGGGCAAACGATGAACTTCTATATTACGACAGGAACTTTGTCATTTTTGAAAATCATTCAAAAAAAACATCAGGAAGCCGAAATCATCCTATTAAACAACCCCAGTACCTCCATGCTTCTCCATGAAGGCAGCGGGAAGAGCTTTTTTCAGTCCCCGCGTTCATTTGAGGTGATTGATCAATCTGGGCAACTTAAGCAAGAAGGCTTTTTTGCCTTGCACCACATCCCGGTTTCCCCGGAAGACCGGCCAGCCTTCGAGTTTGATTTAAAGGCAGCCACAAAATCCATCCACCAGCAACCAGGCATTCAGGCCTTCCGCTTGCTGCGCCCCGTCTCTTCCGATTCCTATATTGTCCTGACGAACTGGGCAAAGGAACAGGATTATGCTCGATTTGACCAGACTAAGGTTCTCACAAATAAAAAGCTCGAAAGCTTATTTAACACCCAGGTGCTCTTTACTGGAAAACCCTACACAGCTAAATTTCACGCCTATAAAGAAAAAGAATGATCAAAAAGAAGCCCCGCTATTTTTGGGGCTCTTTTTCACGCCTGAATTTATGCTTTTGCGATAATAACTTCATAGAGTTTCAACCAATAAGTTTTTTCGGACTAGAATCTACTAATTTGTTTGAATATGGTAAAATCTGTGAATAAGGTAGTAAGATGCACATTAAGGGAGGAAGGAAAATGGAAGAAGACCTAAACAGAAAGCTCGAGAAATATTTTGAGGAAATGGTTTCCATCCGCCGTCACCTCCATATGAACCCTGAGCTTTCCTTCCAAGAAAGGGAAACGGTACGGTTTATTCAAACGTATTATAGAAACTTAAACATCCCTGTTCGCACAGGAGTTGGGAATGGCGGAATTGTTGCTACAATTGAAGGTAAGCAGCCTGGTCGAACGGTTGCCCTGCGCGCTGACTTTGATGCCTTGCCCATCCAGGACCAAAAGCAAGTTCCCTACCGTTCCAATGTAAAAGGCGTGATGCATGCCTGCGGACATGACGGGCATACCGCCCTCCTGCTTGTGTTAGCGAAAGCCTTAAAAGAGATGGAAAATGAGCTAATAGGCAATTATGTATTCATTCACCAGCATGCCGAGGAACTAGCCCCAGGCGGTGCCAAGCCCATGATTGAGGATGGTTGTCTCGAAGGAGTGGATGCCATTTTCGGCACGCATTTATGGGCCCCATACCCAACAGGAGAAATCTATTGCAGCCCAGGTCCCATCACTGCGGCAGCCGACAGATTTCAAATCACCATCAAGGGCAAAGGCGGGCATGGAGCAGAGCCTCATACAACAAAAGATGCCCTTGTCGTAGGCGCGGAAATTGTATCTCTTTTACAGCTGATCACAAGCAGAAAAATTAACCCGATGGATTCAGCTGTAGTCTCTGTTGGACAATTCAAGGCAGGAAATGCTTTCAACATCATCCCTAGCGAAGCCTATCTTGAGGGAACAGTGCGAACATTTTCGACAGAACTTCAGGATTTTATCATTGAGGAGATGGAGCGAATCGTTAAAGGTGCCTCCACGGTTCATGATTGCGATTATGAATTCCGTTATTTCAAGGGGTATCCGCCTACCATTAACCATGAAAAGGAAGCAGATTATGTCCTTAGCAAAGCAGAGGATGTTGTCGGATTCCAGCATGTCCACCCATTGAACCCGCTCATGATTGGAGAGGACTTTTCTCATTACTTAGAAGCTGTACGCGGCGCATTCTTCCTCACAGGTGCTGCGCCAGCAAACATGGATTATCCTTATCCTCACCATCACCCTATGTTTGACTTTAACGAAGAAGCCATGCTTATCGCCGCCAAAACGCTTGGGTATGCTGCAATTGGCTTTCAGGAATGGCGATATTTCTAAGGCGTATATGCAAGAAGGAGGGGCTTTTAATGGGCCCCTCCTTCTTGCATTACTCTTATTCTGAATGCATTCTTAGCCGTTTCTCCAAGCTGGTCGAGAAGCTGGCGGTTTGCGTATGCACCCACTGCAGCTCCGAATCCTGGAATCAGCTGGAACATCTTGACCAAATCAATTGTATCCCGGTATTCCTGCTGAAAACTATTCCAATCAATTTCCGAAAATCTCCCCTTTTCCTGCTCCCAGTTCAAAATCACAGGGAGGAGCTCCTTCTTTTTCTCCGGCGATGAAAAAGCAAGCTGGAAAACCAATAGGATAAAGATCCGCTCGCTCAAGTCTTTCGGATTATAGCCGTAAATCCCGCTTAAAGCATATAAATAATTTACCTTGATAGATAAAAGAAGAGGAAAGTCCGCCATGGCGATAAACCCTCCGCCAAAGCCTGTGCCAGCTCCTTCGACCACAGCCGTTTTCCGGTAGGCTGTGAGTGTTCTTTCAGCAGCCTCATCCATTTCTGCAAGCGTATGATAGCTTTGCTGCGCCTTCGGTACATAGGAAGAGCCATTAAGCACCCCCTCAACCATTGTTTTGATGGAAAGACTGAAGGCTTGATTAATTTTCTTCGGCATTTTCGCGCTGATGAAGTTTTGTGCGTTTTTGGATAATCGCTCCATCTTGCCCGGTTTGGCGAACAGCTTTTTCTTCCAAATCGCAATCTCCTGGTTCACTCTTTGCTCATAGGAATCAGCCATGCATATTCCCCCTTTTTAAGCCTCCATTTTATGATTGGCGTAAGAACGGAAAAAGACGATAACCGCCAATCCTAACACAAGTGATACTCCAGCCGATTGAAGGCTTCCTCCAATTAATATGCCAATTGCAAAGAAAAAGCACTGAATGACCAAGAGGACAGTCAATAAATCCATAACAGCCTTTTTTCGATAGGAAGAATCGTATGGATATAGTTCAAGCGTCATTTTCTGATCATGGTGATGCCAGATTGGCAGCAATTGCAAACCTGTCATATAAAGAAACAGCAAAGATACAAAGATAGATCCCCAGCCTAGGTCCGCAAAGGCAACCACCAAGAAGGCAATCACTGATAAGCGCACATATAAGCCGAAATAATCATTTGCCCGGACAAATGTACGCGCATATAAGTAACTGAACGGATTCTTTGTTTTGCCTGACAGCAAGCGAACAATACTTGATAACCACTTGCGCTCCGTTATCTTTTCCCGCAGCTTCGGCACATCCGTAAATAAATTCGCAATACGATAGAAGGCGGCCATCCTTCCATTTTCAAGCTCAATTAATCTCTCCCATTGCAAAACCGCATTTCGTGAGGATTTTACATAGTAGAGACATAGCCCAGCCAATAAGGCAAAAGCAAACAAAATTAGAAACAAATTTGCTCCATCTACGATTAAGTACACCAAAACCCCATTGAGGGCAAATCGCACAAGCGTATCGACAAATGGCGCATATGGCTCCCTGTCATACAAAACAAACCAGCGGCCCGCCAGATTCATCGCCTTCAAGACAAGCAGCACAATGAGCAGGCCAAGGAACGAAAGAGCTTCTTCCCCCATTACCTGGCTATACATCGGTGTCAATACGGCCTGAACAATAAGTAATACATACAGCTGCATCACCAAACTAAACACATAGGATTTCTTCACATAGTCGCCAAGTCTTGTCTCAACCGGCAGCAGAAAAACGATATCCGGTTCCCGGAAAAACGTCGTGAGCGGACTGATTGTCACCACAAGCCCAAGAATGATTGCCATAATGAATGGCGCCGGGAAATCAGGTGTGAGTGTCTTAACCCACTCACTGTAATAATAGCCCGCTCCGCCAATCAAGATAATCATCACGAATACTAGATGGCCATTAAATATGTATTTCAAATATTTCCCGGTTTCCTTTAGATAGTGATTAAAACGGTCTCTCCATAATGACTCAATCTTCATGGCGATCTTCCTTTGTCAGCTGCAAATAAATATCATCCAAGGAAGCGCCCGGCATTTGGAATTGGCTTCGAAGCTCTTCTAAGTTCCCTTTCGCTCTTACTTCTCCCTCATGAAGAATGACAAAGGAATCACAATATTTCTCAGCAGTCGCCAAAATATGGGTCGACATCAAGATGCCAGCTCCCTGCTCCTTCATATCCCTCATCATATCTAGCAAGGACTGAATCGCAATCGGATCAAGGCCAACAAACGGCTCATCCACGATATAGAGCGAAGGCTCCGCTAAGAAGGCACACATAATCATAACCTTCTGCTTCATCCCTTTTGAGAAATGGGCCGGGAACCATTTCAGCCTCTTCTCCATCCGGTATTCCTTTAATAATTTGGCCGACCGCTCTTGGAATGTCTTCTCATCAAGTCCATAGGCCATCGCTGTCAGCCTCAAATGCTCCTCAAGCGTCAGCTCTTCATATAAAATCGGCATCTCCGGTATGAAGGAAAATTGTTTCCGATAGGCCTCCATATCCTCAGAAAAATTCTTATTATTTATCTTAATATCACCTTTACGAGGGTTCATTAACCCAATAATATGCTTAATGATGGTTGACTTGCCCGCCCCGTTCAGTCCAATCAGTGCGACTAGTTCATTCGGCTTAACCTCAAAGCTCACATCCTTCAGGACAGGCGTTCTTGTATAGCCTCCCGTAACATGACTAATTTCAAGCAAGGACATTGGTCATTCTCCTTTTCTTTGTCTTTGCTATCATTGTAACAAATCTCCCCGCCATACGGAAAAGTCATTCCCTCAAAAGAAAGGTGGATTACCCCTTTTTTAAATTATTTTTTGCATCAACTGTATATAATCCATCAAAGCGGGCAATCTATTATCAGAGAGGAACGACATACACTTAACCAGTAAGCGGGGGTGTTTGTTCGCGATAATGTAGGCTTTACCCTAAGGTAGATCAGTCATAACTTCTAAAAAAATGAGGTGTTTGCCAAAGGCCATATTACCTGAAATTGGACCTATCCAAGTTATAAGGGGATGGTAGCGTTGGAAACAAAGCATTAAGGTATAAAAAGTGCTTCACTCAAAGCGATGTGGAGTACCTGGTACCAAGAAGCGTCTGTTAAAACCAGTTAAGGCATAAGCTTCCTCTCTGAAGGGGCGCAGCATCATGCTGCGTCCTCTTTATTTTTTCAAATCCATCATGTTCTTTTTTCCATTAATCAATTGTGCTACACTAAAAAAAATACGAAAGAAAGGGTGTAAAGCCATGTCAGATTGCATTTTCTGCAAAATCATTAACGGTGACATACCTTCCTCCAAAGTTTATGAGGATGAACATGTACTTGCCTTTTTGGATATCAGCCAAGTAACAAAAGGTCATACCCTGGTCATTCCTAAAATACATAAAGAAAATGTGTACGAGCTAACACCGGAAATTGCCGCCCAAGTATTTGAGGCCGTTCCAAAAATTGCTCGTGCCATCAAACAAGAATTCAACCCAATCGGCATGAACGTACTAAACAATAACGGCGAACACGCCGGACAATCCGTATTCCATTTCCATATCCACCTCTTGCCTCGCTATGGTGAAGGAGACGGCTTTGGCGCCGTATGGAAAACACATACAAGTGAATACACGCCAGAAGAACTTAAAAAGATTGCCGGTGCTATTGGCCAGCATATTAGTTAATTTAATGGTCAGGA
>X410_Impala__coassemble_151_pt1 | contig 14831 bp, 18 predicted proteins | sample X410_Impala__metabat2_high_PE_006 | metagenome-assembled genome bin X410_Impala | reverse complement strand
TTTCATCTTTGTTTGGCATTGGCGGCGGTGCCTTAATGGTGCCGGTCATGCTGCTTGTCTTTCATTTCCCGCCGCATCTCGCTGTTGGCACATCGATGCTATTAATATGCCTTTCTGCTATCATTGGCTCGGTAACACATATTGCTAGCGGGAATGTTGTTTGGATTTATGCTCTTGCTCTCATTCCTGGAGGATGGCTGGGAGCAAAGGCAGGAGCGTATGTAAATGCGCAAATGAAAAGTACAACACTTGTCTTGGCGCTTAGGATTATGTTAATTGTGGTAGGGGTTAAATTGATTTGGGATGGGGCGCAAGCCTTATTATAGAGGTGGAAATCATGAAGGAAACGATTCATTTATTACATATTAATGATCTGCATAGCCATTTTGAACATTGGGAAAGAATTGTCCGCTATATGGATGAGCAGAAGGAGTTGTATGAGAGCGTCGGCGATATCGTCTATAAGCTCGATATTGGAGATCATGTCGATCGTTTCCACCCCTTTACAGAAGGTACGATGGGAAAAGGCAATATTGAACTTTTAAATGCGGCTGGCATGGATGGTGCCACGATCGGCAATAACGAGGGTATCACTCTGCCTCATGAGGCGCTTAATCATTTGTATGATGAGGCGCGTTTCCCGGTGACGGTGGCTAATCTATATGATGAGAAGGGAAGGCGGCCTAAGTGGGCGCTGCCCTATTTCATCCGCACGACCCCCAAAGGGAGGAGAGTCGCTTTCTTTGGCGTAACAGCGCCATTTACAGAGCTCTATCATCTGCTGGGGTGGAAGCTGACGGATCCGTATGAGGAAATCGAGGCTGTACTTAAGGAGCTGGAAGGGAAAGCGGACTTAATTGTGCTATTATCCCATTTGGGGCTGCCGGCGGATGAGTGGATTGCTGCAAACTATCCGGGGATTCATGTGATTCTTGGCGGACATACACATCATATTCTTCATCATGGAAAAGTGCATGGTAATACGCTTATATGTGGGGCAGGCAAGTATGGAATGTTTGTCGGTCATGTGGAAATTACGATAGATAACGGAGAAATAACAGCTGTGTCATCGTTAAAAGGGATGACGGATGAGGGATATACGAACAAGGAGGTTGAAACGGCTAATCTTCTATATAATCAAGGGAAGGCAGAGCTCGCGGATGTGCTCCTCAATCTTTCACACCCATTGACAGCGGACTGGTTTAAGACCTCTGATATGCCCAAGCTTTTGTGTGAGGGATTGAGGGAATGGTGCAAGACAGATTGCGCATTCATCAATGCAGGCTTATTGCTGGATGGTCTTGATAAAGGTCCAGTCACAAGATTTGATTTACATAGGATTTGTCCGCATCCAATTAATCCATGTGTTCTGACAGTTTCTGGCTGGGAGCTGCTGAGTATTTTAGCGCAAACCGAGGATCCGAAGTGGCCTCATTTTCAGGTGAAAGGACTTGGATTTCGCGGTTCTGTTATGGGAATGTTCGTGTATGATGGTGTGGAAAAGAACGATGGTAAATGGAGAATTCATGGAGAGAGGATTCTAAAGAGGGCTGAATATACATTGGCCGTACCTGATATGTTCACATTTGGCTATTTATTTCCTGAAATCAAGGATGTGAAGCGGAAACGCTACTTAATGCCTGAATTCCTGCGCGATCTATTGGGCTGGAAATTAGCCCAATCTGCTCGATAAGCAGCAATCATGCAAGCTCTAATCCATATACTTTAAGAGCAATAGTTTGAAAGGATATGGAGGGAATCAGCATGGTGGAAATTATCCCTTATGAAATAGGCGGGAGGCTGTTTACCGGCGTTTCGGTTCAGCTCCCGAAAACAACCTTATTGGTTATATCCAATGATAAAGGTTATATTATGTGCGGGGCACTGGATGTCGGATTATTGAATGAACGGCTGGCTGATCGCAAAATCATCGCTGGCAGAGCGGTTGGGGTGAAGACCTTGGATGAGCTGCTTCATGCGCCTCTTGAATCTGTGACCCATGAAGCGAGAAGAAGAGGCGTTACTCCCGGTATGACAGGGATAGAGGCCCTATCATTATTTACTGATTGAATGTAATTAATTGACTAATCCTTCCTTTACAAGCATAGGTATTACTTGTATAGGAGGGATTTTTTTGTTCAAAAAAAGGGCGTTTAAGAGACAGACATTATTTCCGAGCGGTCCCTTGCCAATGAAGCATGTTCTGCTCATCTCTTTTGGATTCTTTATTGTATCCACCATCCTGGCTATATGGATTGTGAATAAAGCAATCGAGCCTACATTGATGAAATATGCTGAATCGGAAACAAAGAAGATGGCAAGTGTTGTTATAAATAAGGCAATTGAGGAATCCATTGCTGAAAATAAAGATTTAAATGAAGTGATTTCGGAGATTCCAAAGGAAGGAGAACAAATTTCAGTAGAAGGTATCCGGTTTAACACCGAAATCATCAATCGGTTTCGTGCAGATACAACGACGCGGATACAGGAGGCCTTAAGCGAAATTGAAGCTGGGAACTTATCAGCTGTCGATTATTTGAGTGCCGACAGCAAAAAAGAAGGGATCATCCATGAAGTGCCTCTCGGTAAAGTGACAAACAACGCTTTGCTCGGTAATATGGGACCGGATATACCAGTGGAGATTCATTCGGTCAGTGATGTCCAGAGTGATGTGAAAACAACACTTGAGCCATACGGGATTAACAATGCGCTCATCAAGGTCGTTCTCTTCGTAGAAGTAAACGCTCAGGTGGTCATTCCGTTTGCCTCTGAACCAACGAAGATTACCACCGATGTTCCGATTGCGATGAGGACAACATCAGGTCAGGTGCCTTCTTATTACAATGGTAATGGCGGAGGCGGAGCAGGACCTGCCATTCAGCTTCCAACAAAGTAGAGGCTAAAATGCGAGAAAAATTGACATTCCCTCTTAAAATAGTTTATTATTTACCTATTGCAAATTATCAGAAAATTTACACTTTACACTAGGGGGGAATTTTAGATGGATAAAGAGAGAGCCCAATGGGGAACCAGGGCAGGATTTATTTTTGCGGCTGTAGGATCCGCTATCGGGTTAGGGAATATTTGGCGTTTCCCATCTGTTGCGTATGAAAATGGAGGGGGAGCCTTCTTTCTTCCATACTTATTTGCATTATTGACAGCAGGTATCCCACTGCTTATCTTAGAGTTTACGATTGGACAGAAATATAGAAGCTCAGCACCGCTCAGCTATTTTAAGATTCGCAAAGGTGCTGAATGGCTTGGCTGGTGGCAGGTTATTGTTTCCTTCATCATCGCGACGTATTATGCGGTGATTCTGGCATGGTCGCTATCGTATGCTTATTTTTCCCTCAACACAAGATGGGGAGATGATACGGAAGGGTATTTATTTAGCTCATTTCTAAAGGTTCTTCCAGGAGAGAATGCAGGGCAGATTGGTTCGATTGTGCCTAATGTGTTTTTCCCGCTGTTAATTGTGTGGGTGCTAGCTCTAGCGATTCTTTTTGCTGGTGTTAAGAAGGGAATTGAGCGGGCAAATCGAGTTTTCATCCCTTTATTGGTCCTTATGTTCGGTATAATCGTTATTCGCGCCATCACGCTTGATAATGCAACAGCCGGTTTGCAGGCTTTCTTTGAACCGGATTGGTCCCAGCTGACCAATGGGAAGGTATGGGTCGCAGCCTATTCACAGATATTCTTTTCATTATCCATTGCTTTTGGAATCATGATTACGTATGCGAGTTATTTGCCAAAGAAAACGGATATTACGAATAATGCCTTCATCGCCGGCTTTGCGAACTCAGGCTTTGAGCTGTTAGCTGGGATTGGCGTATTTGCGACTCTAGGTTTTATGGCAGGGCAATTAGGTGTTGGGGTTAATGAGGTTGTAAGCGGTGGTATAGGACTTGCCTTTGTTGTCTTCCCGCAAATCATCAATGAGATTCCAACATGGCCAGGACTTTTCGGGTTCCTGTTTTTCGCCAGTCTGTTCTTAGCAGGAATGACCTCCTTAATCTCGATTGCGGAGGTGTTTATCTCAGGCTTCCAAGAGAAATTCGGCATTTCACGGAGAAAGTCGGTTGCCTTCGGAGCTGGAGCGGCTGCAGCCATCTCTATCCTATATGCAACACAGGGCGGATTGTACATCTTTGACACAGTTGACCGCTTTATCAATCAATATGGCGTTGCGCTTGCAGGTTTGGTTGAAATTATCTTTATTGCCTGGATTGCAAGGGAGTTGTCTGCCCTTCAGAATCATGCGAACAGCATGTCAGACATTCGTCTTGGTGCCTGGTGGAAGATTTGCCTTGGATTAATCACGCCAATTGTACTCGGATTTATGATGATTCAGACATTTACGACGGATCTTCAGAGCAATTACGAGGGTTATCCGACAAGCCTGATTATGACAGCTGGCTGGGGTCTTTCAATTGCCGCCGTTCTAATTGGTGTTCTATTCACTAGATTTAAGTGGAAGGGAATAGATTCAAGTATCCCTAGATCTACTAATCATAAGGGGGTGGCGAAATGACAGGAAGCGCCATTACCATGATGGTTATAGGCATGGTGATCATTTGGGGAGGACTTGTCGCTTCAATTGCCAATGCCGTGCAAAAATCAAAGAAAAAACAGGCGTAAAATGCTAATGGCTGACCCGCACATCCAAAAGGATGGCTTTTGGGTCAGCTTTTTTTGAAATGGCATTAGTGAAATTTTCGTATGATTAACGTGAGACAGGCGGAAAAGCAATTCAGCCTGTCTTATTCTTATCGGCGCATCGAGGCTCTTTCATTTCGTTCCCATAGGCGAAGATAGGGGTAAGGATCAAATGACCACTCTGTTCGTCCATTCTCTTTGTACATGCCATAATGGAGATGAGGAGGGAATTTGCCAGCCGTTCCTGGGGGGCCATACCCTGAACTGCCAACAGAACCTAGTAGAGTTCCTGGCTCTACCAGCTGGCCTACTTTAACATCCTTTGCAAATCCATTTAAATGGGCGAAATAATGATACGTATTATTTATGTCACGGATACCGATTCTCCAGCCGCCAAATTTGTTCCAGCCTTTTAATTCAATGATTCCATAGCAAGTTGATCTTACCGGAACACCATATCCCGCAAAGATATCCGTTCCTTCATGCGTGCGGCGTCCTCCCCATCCTCTTGCTACTCCCCATGTGCTTCTATACGTATAATGGCTGCCGAGAGGAAGCGGAAAGATTTTCTTTTGGAGATCAATGGTTTGGTGTTTCCTGAATAGGTTGGCATTGCTCATGATGATACTGACAGCCCGGTCTCGGTTGTAATATTCCCATACGCCGATTTTAAAGTTATCTGTATCAGCGCCATAGGACATGATGTATTGGGTAATCGCGGCCAACTGATCGTATTCATTCGTAATGTCGGCTTTCCCATCCTGATCCCCATCCATGCCCATCCCTTCGAAAAAAGATATGGATAAAGGGTTTGAGTCATTTTGATTTGGATTAGCCAGCCCGCACCATTTATCGGGCGGAATCATAATGCTAAGTGTCCCGGTCGGATCGGACAAATCATTTCTTGCAAGACGTATGCTGCGCTCATATTGATCAAAGGCCGCTATGTAGTACCAGGGCAGCTGGGTGGATGCTTCCACACGTTTATATAATTCCATCCGTCGATTGATCAATTCCTGCTCATCATTAGCATTGGCAGCCTCTGTGCTCTGCGGGCTGGATGAGTATGCGCATATTGATAAGAGGAGGAGGAACAGTAAGCGATAGAACACGATTATCACTCCTTTCGCTGATAGATTTTAGTGATTACTTAATCAAATGCTGTGATATGCTCCATTTGTTGAATGACTTTTTCTTTTTCTGTTCCATCAGAGCGGTTCGCGGCCGAGTAACTCGACATATTCTCTAGGACATCAATAAAACTTGGATCATCCGTAATATAGATTTGATAATAATCAGGTGCGATATGGCTTATGTTCTCCCGAATATTTCTTCTGATTAAATCAGGACGGGAGCCCTCCGGATGGTAAGCAAGCAATATCTCTTCATCCGTGACCAGAGTGCCGGCATCCCTTACACCGGGGATTTGAACGCATAAGGTGGTCAAAATGGTGGCTAAATCATCGCGTTTAACGGCCGGAACCGGTTTATCCTGCCGGTTGGCATAATAGGCTGAGCGCTGCTTGCGTTCATAGCCGTATGTTTTGTCATTAGTGTTTGAGTCACTGAACATATCCTGGTCATAGGTAACATAATCAGTGTTAATCTGCTTAGTATGGCTAGGCGAACTGGATTGTCCGGTATCTGAACTTCCGCATGCGGAAAGGAATAAGAAAGCAAATAGACAGCTTACAATCGGCCAATTCATGGATATATGCACCTCCTTTTATCGTAGTTTGACCAAGATGTGAAAAATACTTCATGGTTATATGTGGAGAATGCTATAATAAGGGAACAGGTATGCTAAGAGTAAGAGGTGAACAAATTGATCAGCATTAATAATTCTCAATATGAAATCCTGGAAGAACGCGGAGATGGGTTTAATGAAGAAGCCTTTAAAAGCCGTTTCAGTGAAATATTGAACCGTTATGATTATATTTTAGGGGATTGGGGCTATGGGCAGCTCCGATTAAAAGGATTTTTTGATGACCAAAATCAAAAAGCCTCTTATGATAACAAAATCAGCACGATTAAAGAATACTTATATGAATACTGTAATTTTGGATGTTCATACTTCATCCTTCGCAAAACGAAAAAGTAAAAAGCTGCCTTAGAAGGCAGCTTGCTGACTGCAGACAATTGGTCTGCAGTTTTTTATGTGCTTTTACAGGCTGAAATTCTAAATAACTTCGTATAAGAAATCCTTCCACTCAGCCGCTTCGTCCTCTGTAAGACCAAAGGCATGCTCTAAGTATCCGGGCTCCTCCAAATCATCAGGTCCAATGATGGCAAAGCGGTTCCCCTGCATATCCAGCACAAGTGTCTTCCCGTAAAAACGGTCCGTCCTCAGTAACGCCAGATCAACACGGCTGCTTTCTCCCATGAAGCTGACAAAGCGAGTTTTCGTATCATACGTATCATCATAAAGAAAAAAACGTTCTTCCATGAATGCATATCCCTCCAGCCTTAATAATGGTGATTGATTGAATCATACCAGAAGAGTGTGATTTTTTGTTAAATTAACTTCTTATCCATAATCTTTTTTAAAGCGGTAAAAGCAAAGGACTTGCGATCATCGCATCAAGGATACTATGAGCAGCCGATTCCATCTTCTTGAACTTTCTTTTTGAATTCATTAAGCTTAAGGTATTGATAGCGCAACCAAAGGGAGGAGTAACACCATGTACTTTGTCGATCGGGAAGCGATTGAGGATAAATTGCTTTACTTGGTGAAGCAAATAGAATTGTTTGAAGCAAAGGGGAGCTTTGGTAGCTCAGATTACGATAAGCTTATCTTAGAAAGACTCACACACACGATGGTTGATGCGGTCTTGGATGTGGGGAATGCCATGATTGATGGGTTTATCATGAGAGACCCAGGCAGCTACGAAGATATTATAGATATACTCGTTGACGAGCAAGTCATTGATCGTGATATGGAAACGCAATTTAAGGCGATGCTTCCATTCAGGAAGGTTCTTGTGCAGGATTATACGCATATAAAACATGAGGAATTGGAAGTTGCTATCAGAGAAAATCTTTCAGCTTTTAAGGTTTACCCGGCTAAGATCAGTGCATATTTGGAAAAAGAGCTTGGGGTTGTAACCGCCTTTAAACCGAAGGAATCATAAGTTATTTATCAATGCAGAAAACCGAGTCGTTTCATGGAAATGGCTCTTTTTTATGATTTTCGCTGGCTTCTGTATAGAGTAAGGGGATGAAGGCTTACGCTTTATAGGTCAATATGATAAAGTAAGGGAGAAACTATTACGTTTGGAGAGAAATCAGCGTATGAAAGAATACAAAGGCTACTTAATTGATTTGGATGGGACGATGTATAAAGGGACGGAACGGATTATTGAAGCTGTAGAGTTCGTGCAAGCCCTGCAAAGGAAAGGGATCCCTTATTTATTTGTGACAAATAATTCTTCACGCACACCGGAGCAGGTAGCGGCAAAGCTGCGTGAATTTGAAATCCCGGCGACAGCTCAGCAAGTATTCACGACTAGTATGGCAACGGCTAATTATATTGAAGAGCAAAAGCCAGATGCCTCTGTCTTTGTCATCGGAGAAGACGGCATTATCGAGGCTTGTAAGAATAAAGGCTTTATGTTTAAACAGGAAGACGCTGACTTTGTCATTGTTGGCCTTGACCGCAGTGTGAGCTATGAGAAGCTTTCAGTAGCGTGTCTTGCCGTAAGAAACGGGGCAACTTTTATTTCAACGAACGGGGATATCGCTATTCCGACTGAACGCGGGCTGTTGCCAGGGAATGGTTCAATTACGTCTGTCGTGACGGTTTCGACGCAAACAGAACCAATCTTTATCGGGAAGCCTGAGTCCATTATAATGGAGCAAGCGATGAAGGTGCTCGGCGTTTCAAAAGAAGAAACCTTGATGGTCGGGGATAATTATGATACGGACATCATGGCTGGAATTAATGCCGGTGTTGACACATTGCTTGTTCACACAGGCGTTACAACAAGACTTCATATGGAAGGCTATGAGAAGAAACCAACCTATGCCATTGATTCACTCGCTGAATGGAATATATAATCTCGTTATAAGAAATAGCACGGTAAAGTTCGCCGTTAGGCGGCCTGGATAAAATGAGTTCGGTACAGTACCGGACTCATTTTTCATTTTGCCTCATGCTTTTCGTATGATGATCATTGAAAGTTTATGTACAAATGGTTTTTTTCTCGAATACTGTCCTTGCTGCCTTTATTTTTCATAGAAAAACTGCACCTCCAAATGTTATATGCAGCTAACAATTGGAGTGCAGCTCAGAACTCGCAAAGAGATAAATGCTATTTATCCTTATTATTCTGTATTTGTTGCACGATGGGCAAGCCTGCTTGATGCAGCTGCGGCAATCGCGCCGACGATGTCATCGAGGAAAGTATGGCACTCCCCAGTAGACTTGTCATTCAGCCGTTGTAAGATACCTGGTTTTTGCTTATCAATGTACCCATAGTTAGTAAATCCAATCGATCCATATACATTGACGATGGACAAAGCCAGAACCTCATCGACCCCATATAATCCTTCATCAGTCTCAATAATGGATTGCAGCGGATCTTCAAGCAATCCTTTCTCAGAAAGTATATCCAGCTGTATGCCTGTTAAGATTGCATTTTGAACCTCACGCTTTGATAGTACTCTTTCCACATTGTCTATACACTCATCAAGCTGCAAATTTGAATGATATTTATGTTGTAAATACAGTACTAGTTCGCCGATTTCCTTTACGCTGACTCCGCGGTCATTAAGCCACTGTCGAGCCGTTTTCTCTGTCATTTCAATAGGCTTTCCTTTCATCTTTCCACCGACTTCCATCTTATTATGAATTGAAATTATGCAGTCCGTTACATAGTAGCTGAACGTGTACTTTCTATTCTGCCCGAAAGCGTGCCATTTACCATATATCCCTTTGTCGAAACATATAGTGAACTATAGGATGCCAACCTTAAAGGAGGAGATAGGGAGATGAATCGTGATTCGATTTACACAAATTATGGTTTGACGGTAGAAAATGAGACCGCTGCAGGTTCTGTGAAATTGTTTAAAAGCGGAATGCAGTCCTATTTATGTTATGCAGCACAAGGCGATGAACGAGAAATAGATGAACAATATTATATGGCGCATCATTTATATGAACAGGGTGAACCAGGGATTTGGCTGCCTATTATGAACCGCGAGCAAAGCATCCTCACACGGGAATCTGACCAGTCTTATATTGTTTGTATGCAAGGTTCCGTCCTTCCTGCCATTTATGAACCAGGTAAAGCCCTTGCCGTTTTCCATTACAGGGGCCGTACGATTCAAACGCGGATGGAGCAGTCCAGTCGAATGGGTAAATGGAAACAAATGTGGGAGACGCGTATCGACCAGCTGGAAAAGGTATGGAGAGATAAGCTCTTAAGCAAGCCGCAAAATGATTTTGAAAAATTGTTTATCGATTCTTATCCATATTATGCAGGCTTGACGGAAAATGCTATTCAATATTTGGTTGATACCGAGCTTGATGATGATCCTGAGCAGATAGATGGAGGGACAGTGTGCCACACCCGGTTTACCCCGCAAACCTGGGGACCTCAAACCATTGGGAAAGTGCCAAAGGATTGGGTGTTTGACCATGGAGCCAGGGATATAGCCGAATATATACGTATGCATTTCTTAGAACAGCCCAATACGTACCATCAAGGCGTTGTCAGCTTTCTGCGCCAATACCAGACGATAGCCCCATTTTCAACCTTCTCAGCCAAAATGACCTATGCTCGCTTGCTTCTGCCCATTCATTATTTTGAGACGATTGAAACCTATTATTATATCCGCTCTGAAGGAGAGAAGGCTTTGCTTGAGGATAGGCTTGCCCAATATGCTAAACAAGCCAGCCTGTATGAACGGTTATTGCATGATTTTTATGAAATGGCTGGCATCCCTAAAGGAAATAGCCGGATGACTGTACCAGAATGGATTCAAGCTAAAAGAAAAACTATTTGAATATTTGAACAAATTAGAATAAAGAGGTAAGATTAATTTTATTCCAGTAAAGATATAAGTTGTCATAATGGGCAGGTATCATCTATAATGTCCATTATAGATGTACATTTGTCCGCTTTACAAAGACAACGCAAGGGGGAGTTTGGGTGAAGCCGATTTCAATAGGATTATTAGGACTAGGTACCGTAGGAACAGGGGTGGTTAAAATCATTAGTAATCATCAGGATAAGCTAATGCACCAGGTAGGCTGCCCTGTAGTGATAAAGAAAATCCTTGTGAAAGATCTTGTAAAAGAGCGGGATTTGACGATTCCAAGCGATATGCTGACGGTCTCGAGCGATGAAATAATCTGTGATCCTGAAATAGATGTCATCATCGAGGTAATTGGAGGGGTTGAAGAAACTCGTAAACTGCTTCTTCAAGCGTTGGATAATAAGAAGCATGTGGTAACGGCTAACAAGGATTTGATGGCTGTTTATGGCCCTGAGCTTCTATCTGTTGCATCAAGCAATGGCTGCGACCTTTTCTATGAGGCAAGTGTTGCAGGCGGAATTCCGATTCTGCGCGGCTTGACCGACGGACTCGCCTCAGACCGTATTACGAAGATGATGGGAATTGTGAATGGAACGACGAATTATATTCTTACGAAAATGTGCAAGGAGAAGCTTTCTTATACGGAAGCGTTAAAGAAAGCACAGGAGCTTGGGTTCGCGGAGTCCGACCCCACCGCTGATGTTGGCGGGCTGGATGCTGCCCGCAAGATGGCCATCTTGGCTACTCTTGGATTTTCCATGACGATAGATTTGGATGATGTGAAGGTACAAGGAATTACAGAGGTTTCAGATGAAGATCTTGCATTTAGCCAAAAGCTTGGCTATACAGTGAAACTGATTGGGCTTGCGCAAAGATGCAAGGAGGACAAAGTTGAAGTCAGTGTTGAACCTACCCTGCTTCCAATCGACCACCCGCTTGCGATGGTGAATGATGAGTATAATGCGGTCTATGTATACGGAGAAGCAGTTGGTGAAACGATGTTTTACGGACCTGGGGCAGGAAGTCTCCCAACTGCAACCGCTGTCGTTTCTGATTTGGTTGCTGTCATGAAGAATATGCGTCTTGGCGTGAATGGAAGCAGTGCTGTTCTGCCGCAATTTGAGAAGATGCTGAAGACGGCCGAAGAAATTTGCGGCAAGCATTTTCTCCGTCTGCGCGTGAAGGATGAGGTTGGCGTCTTTGCCCAGATTACCTCGATATTCGCAGAAGACGGCATAAGCTTCGAGAAGATTATGCAGCTCCCAATCAAAGGGGAACAAGCCTCAGAAATCGTTCTGATTACTCATGATGCGCCGCTTGCCAATTTCGAGAGGGTGCTTGAGAAACTCAGGACATATGACAAGGTTGAGGAAATTAAGAGTACGTATAAAGTGGAAGGAGGTCTTGTCTGATGGGATGGAAAGGATTATTAGGTGAGTTTTCGGAGTTCTTGCCGGTAAATGAACAGACTCCTATGCTAAGCCTCCATGAGGGAAATACGCCATTATTCCATTGTGGAAATCTATCGGAGGAACTAGGAGTTGAGCTTTATGTGAAATATGAGGGAGCAAACCCGACTGGCTCCTTTAAAGATAGAGGGATGGTCATGGCAGTCGCAAAAGCGATTGAGGAAGGCAGTGATACAATTATCTGTGCTTCCACAGGGAATACATCGGCCGCTGCTGCCGCATATGCCGCCAGGGCAGGCCTGCGCTGTATTGTTGTCATCCCAGACGGAAAGATTGCAATGGGGAAACTCGCCCAGGCAGTAATGTATGGAGCTGAGATTTATGCCATTAAAGGGAATTTTGATCAAGCCCTTGCGATGGTCCGCTCAATCAGCGCGAAATACCCCATCACGCTTGTAAATTCGGTGAACCCTTATCGAATAGAAGGGCAGAAGACGGCTGCTTATGAAGTATGCCGAGAGCTTGGCAAAGCTCCTGATATTCTTGCGATTCCTGTTGGGAACGCTGGAAATATAACCGCATATTGGAAGGGGTTTAAGGAATACAATGAACGCCATCAATCAGGGCTCCCTGAAATGAGAGGGTTTGAAGCGGAGGGGGCAGCGGCGATTGTCCACAACCGTGTTTTCGAAGAACCGGAAACGCTGGCGACTGCCATACGTATTGGTAATCCTGCCAGCTGGGAATTTGCCGTAAATGCCGCGAAGGAGTCCGGCGGGAATATCGATGAGGTTTCTGATGAAGAGATCGTTCATGCCTATAAGCTCCTGGCACGCAAGGAAGGCGTATTTGCAGAGCCCGCTTCTTGTGCATCCATTGCCGGGGTCATCAAGCAATTGCAATCAGGTGAGATTAAGAAGGGACAGACTGTGGTAGCTGTTTTGACAGGTAATGGGCTGAAGGATCCGAATACAGCCGTTGAGTATGGTCATATCACGCCAATTGTCATTGAAAATGATGAGGAAGAGCTGGCTAAGCACTTTGGGAGCGTGGTTTCATCATGAATCAGCCTCCCATGCTGCGTATTCAAATCCCAGCAAGTACGGCTAATCTAGGACCGGGCTTTGACTCGCTTGGAATTGCTCTAGGCCTTTACTTAACCATTGAGGCCTCCCGTTCTGAACATTGGGAGGTCACCATAGATTGCGAGGAGCTTCATGGGCTGCCTGAGGATGAAACGAATTATCTCGTCCGGATGGCCCAAAAAGCAGCAGCCTTCTTTGGGGCGGAAATGCCTCCATGTCATCTGAAGGTCAAGAGTGAAATTCCTCTTGCAAGGGGTCTTGGCAGCAGCGCCTCTGCCATCATTGCCGGGATTGAGCTTGCGAATGCCTTTTGTGACCTTCAGTTAGACGAAACTCAAAAGATGCACTTTGCTTCTGAAGAAGAGGGACACCCTGATAATGTCGGAGCTGCGCTTTATGGCGGTCTAGCTGTTGGTGTTCAGGCGGAGAATGGAGCTGAAGTTATTTCTTTGCCAGTAGTTGGGGCAGAAGCCATTGTGACAATCCCGCCATTTGAATTGAAGACTGAGATGTCAAGGTCTGTGCTGCCGGAAAAACTGACATTTGGACAAGCAGTCTCGGCAAGTGCAGCATCCAATACATTTGTGGCGGCCGTGTGTGCCGGAAACTGGGCTCTCGCAGGCACCATGATGGAGAAGGATCAATTCCATGAGCCTTATAGGGCTAGCTTGATGCCCTACTTTACAGAGGTGAGAAAAATTGCAAAAGAATCAGGGGCATATGGTACAGCTGTCAGCGGTGCGGGGCCGTCTGTTATCACTTTGGCAAATTTAGAGGCTGTCCCCGTCATTTGCCAAGCACTAAAACATGCCTTTCCGGATATGTTTATTAAGCATGTACCGCTTGTGAATCATGGTCCACTGGTCCAGGCTATCAAATAAAAACAGCGGTTCCCATGTGCCGGGACCGCTGTTTATCGTTTTGGTCATTAGAATACTTGTTCTACTTCAACAACGCCAGGAACTTCTTCAAGTAGGGCACGCTCGATGCCTGCTTTCAGCGTGATAGTGGAACTAGGGCAGCTGCCGCATGCGCCTAATAAACGTAACTTTACGATACCTTCATCCACATCAACTAGTTCACAGTCGCCGCCGTCGCGAAGAAGAAATGGACGCAACTTATCAAGAACGTCTTGAACTTGATCAAATAACTCTTGTTCTGCCAAGGCTATCGACTCCTTTCCTAATCATATTATAATGATTTTGCCATAAAAAAGCTATCCACATTCCTTGCAGAATCATTAAAAATTGTTACTCAATCCTAAATTAGGTAAGATGAGGAGAGAAGAAATGAACAGGGGGCGTTTGTATGAAAATGGCTGAGATTTTCGTGTATGGCGCGGAGCAAATCTGCGCAAGCTGTGTGGGAATGCCTTCATCAAAAGAGACGTATGAATGGCTGGAAGCTGCGCTTTCAAGGAAATTCCCAAATCAGCCTATTAAATTTACGTATATTGACATTGAATCCCCGCAAGAGGAACCATTTGTGAGAGAAATGGCTGAAAAGGTCCAAAATGACGAATATTTTTACCCTTTAGTCGTGCTGGATGGAAAAGTACTCGGAGAAGGAAGCCCGCGTTTAAAAACGATTTATGAGGCTCTCGAGGCCAAGGGGTATAAGAGTGAGACCCTTCGGTAAGATG
>X410_Impala__coassemble_150_pt1 | contig 14858 bp, 15 predicted proteins | sample X410_Impala__metabat2_high_PE_006 | metagenome-assembled genome bin X410_Impala | reverse complement strand
AAAAAACGCGGGTGCTATTTGGAGAGCACCCGCGGGGAACTTTATTTTGTTGCCTTGCTTTGGAAAAGAAAGGCTGAGGCAAATAATTGAAGTGCTTTGAGAAGGGTATAACCCAAAAGCCCTCCGATTGTGTTTAAAATTATGTCGTCCACATCAAAGCCGCCTACATGGAAGGTGAGCTGGATGGTTTCTACTATGAGGGAAACGAAAAAGGATAGGACGGTAATTCTGAAGGCTCCTTTCAATCGCTTCGAAAGCAGAGGCAGCAAAAAGCCAAGCGGCATAAAGGCAGCGATATTCCCAAAAAGATTCGCAAACCACGCATGAAAGCTGAAATAATCCATATAGACGATGTACATTTTAATTGTATCAAAAGGTGTTAAATTGTAATCCACGACGCGGACGTCCTGCCGATAGAAGCCAAAAAACAATAAATAGGACAGGAGCAAAAGGTACATGACAAACAAAAGAGTAAGGATGACGGTCGCAATTCTGCTATTCGCTAGTTGTTGAAGGAGCTTCATAGTCTGCATCCGCCTCCTTATTGTTCTGATTTTGCATTCAAGGCGGCATTGATTCCTGCTAAACGTCCGGTGACTAGGGCAGAAGTGATATTATATCCTCCCGTGTAACCATGTATATCTAATATCTCGCCGCAGAAAAATAACCCGCTCATGAATTTGCTCGCCATAGTCTTGGGCTCTACTTCCTTAACTGAAATTCCGCCGCCAGTGACGAATGCCTTGTCAAGAGAGAGTGTTCCATTGACGGCTACAGGGAATTTCTTGATATCCTGACAGAATGAGCGCCATTTATCATGAGAGATAGTTACCCCTTGTGCTGTCGGGTCGATTTGATTCCTTTCTAGCAGGAATAATAAATAGCGTTCAGGAAGGAGTCCTTTCAAGCTATTTTTGACAGCCTTTTTATCATCTGTCTTGATGGTCGCAATGACATGCTGGAACAATTGCTCACCATTCATGTCTGGAAGAGCGTCAATCTGGACGATGACTTCTTTTAGATTCCATTTCTTTTGTGCCTTTACGACAAACTGGCTGCATCTAAGGATGCCTGGTCCGGATAATCCAAAATGGGTAAATATCATGTCCATGCGGTGGGTGATAAGCGCCTTACCTTTCGGATTTAGAACGCTGATGGAAACATCACGCAGGGATAGACCTTGTAACTCCTTCTTTTGAATAAACGGCTCCTGTGAGGTTAATGGGACCTCTGTCGGGAAAAGCTCGGTAATTGTATGGCCGGCTTTTTCTGCCCAGGCATACCCATCGCCAGTTGAACCTGTATGAGGGACTGATTTGCCGCCGACAGCAATAACAACTGATTCCGTTTCAATTATCTCACCTTGCTTGGTTTGAACGCCTTTTACCAGGCCATCTTCATAGATGACATCGCTGACAGGAGAGTCTGTCCGTACATGTGCACCAAGATCGAGCAGACGCCCAATCATTGCATCAACGACAGATTGCGCCTTGTCATTGACAGGGAACATACGGCCATGATCCTCCTCCTTCAGTTCCACACCAAGCTCCTTAAAGAAGGAAATAATCCCTTCATTATCAAATTCAGAAAAAGCCCCATATAAAAACTTCCCGTTTCCAGGAATATGGCGGATGATTTCATCAACAGGAAGACGATTCGTTACATTGCAGCGCCCGCCTCCTGAAATGGCCAATTTTCTGCCAAGCTTTGAACCTTTATCAATTAGCAGGGTAGCGGACCCTTTCTCTGCGGCAGCGATAGCAGCCATCAGACCGGAGGGACCGCCCCCAATGACAATAACATCATATTTCATCTATTCCACTCATTTCTAACATGCTTATAAGCTCTATTATAAGGGAATCTAGCGATAAGGCAAAAGGGAGAGCTGGGAATAGATATGTATATATTGGTAATCCTGCTAATGACGCTTGTCAGGAACTTAAGTTATCTCATTGTCAAAAAGAATGGAAAAGAGTAAACTACAGAATAGTGAACATACAAAGAATAATTTCTACTATATAAGTGAAAGTGCGAAAGGGTATGAAGCATGTCATCGAAACTGATTAGAGGAACATTTATTTTGACTATTGGCATGGTTTTTTCGAAGATGCTCGGATTATTCTATGTCATTCCTTTTAATAAAATCGTAGGGACTGAAGGCATTGCTCTATATGGGTTTGCCTATACGCCGTATACGATTTTCATTAGCATCGCAACTGCAGGAGTTCCGATGGCTGTAGCAAAGTTTGTCGCGAAATATAATGCGATGGGTGAATACGCAATCGGCAGAAAGCTTTTTGAATCAGGCCAAAAGGTCATGATGATGACAGGGGTATTTGCCTTTTTGCTCATGTATTTCTCCGCTCCTGGACTAGCTTCCGTCATGGAAACGCAGTCCTATTCCGTCGAAGAGGTCACGACAGTCATCAGGGCAGTGAGCTTTGCCTTGATTCTCGTTCCTTCCCAGTCCTTGTTCCGCGGGTTCTTCCAAGGAAATGAATCAATGGGACCAACAGCTGTCTCACAAGTGATTGAGCAAATTGTCCGGATCGTTTTTATGCTGGCGGGTGCTTATGTTGTCTTGAATATATTAAACGGAAGCATAGTAACGGCCATGGGTGTCGCAGTATTTTCGGCATTTGTTGGAGCTATTGCAGGTTTGGTTGTGCTGCTTTGGTATTGGAGAAAAAGAAAAGTACATATGGATGCCATGCTTCAGGAAAGCAAGAATGAAGTGGATATCTCAATGGGAGCTATTTACAAGGAGATTGTGCTTTATTCAATTCCTTTTATCTTTGTCGGCTTGGCGATGCCGCTTTTCCAAATGGTTGATACCCTTACCTTTAACAGGGCAATGGTATCGATTGGGCTCGATGAGATTACTGATACGGCTTTTGGTGTGCTGAACGTAACGGCTCAGAAGCTCGTCCTTATTCCAATGACATTAGCGACGGCCTTCTCTCTCTCTATCGTGCCAAGTGTGACGAAATCTTTTGTGGAGAAGAAGTGGACCTTATATAATCAGCAATTAACGGAGACATTCCAGGTGCTCTTATTCTTGCTTATCCCAGCGGTTATGGGAATGAGTGTGCTCGCTGATAGTGTTTATGGATCCTTCTATGGATTTTTTGAGCTTGGATCTTCTGTCCTCTCGGTTTATGCGCCGGTAACGATTCTATTCGCGTTGTTTTCCGTGACCGCGGCAATCTTGCAGGGGATCAACCAGCAACGGTTTACGGTGCTTAGTCTATTGACGGGTATCCTGGTTAAGCTAAGCTTAAATATCCCCCTCATCAAAATGTTTGAGACAAATGGGGCTGTCTATGCGACAGGTTTGGGATTCTTAGTCGCCATTTTGATTAATTTATATATCATTTATTATTTCTCTGGGTATAAGCCGGGACTTGTCATTCGCCGCTCTATGCTTGCCCTCCTTATCGCTGTAGTGATGGCCGTTGTCGTAAAGATGCTCGATATCCTCCTTGCCGGCTGGCTGGGATCTGGCGGCCAGATGATTGCAATCTTGCGCGTAGCCATTACAGTGCCGGTCGGAGTTCTTGTCTATCTCCTTCTCTCATACAAGACAGGCCTTCTCAAGGCGGTGCTTGGCGAGAGGACGGATGATTTGATGCGCAAGTTCCGTTTGAAGAAATAAATCATGGAAATGAGGATGGCCTGCTTTATTAAGCAGGCCATCCTCAATAGTAATACCTCATGCCGAGCATGTTTTCGATTCGGTTGACGCGGCGATTTAGGCTGTTAATCTGTCTTTGCAGCTGTTCGATGCGTGCATTTGTTCCTCCTCCCGTTGGCGGGGCAGGAGGCGGTGCAGGCGGACGGGGGGGCGGTGATCCAGGCGGACGAGGAGGCGGCGCTTGCTGGCGGCTTTCCTGCTCGACCGACATAGGTTGATAATAGGAAGAATAATACATGGGAACACTCCTTATGGTTAAATTTGTACGATACAGTTTATTCAAATAAAGAAAAGTAGGTGATTAATAATGAGGATTGATAAATTGCTTGCCAATTCGGGCTTTGGAAGCCGAAAGGATGTCAAAAAATTATTAAAATCAGGAGCGGTTCTCTGTAATGACGCGAAGATTGCAGACCCCAAGGCACATGTAGACCCGGATAATGATCGAATTACCGTTTATGGGGAGGCAGTTCAATACAGGGAATTTATATATGTGATGATGAATAAACCGAAGGGCTATATTTCGGCGACGGAGGATGATCGCCTAAAGACCGTTCTTGATTTATTAGAACCAGAGGATGCCCATATGAAGCCGTTCCCAGTCGGTCGGCTCGACCGGGATACGGAGGGGCTTTTGGTCTTAACCAATGACGGCCAGCTGGCCCATGACGTCCTTGCACCAAAAAAGCATGTGCCGAAAACGTATTATGCGATCATTGATGGAGCGGTGGACGAGGTGGATATCGAACGCTTCAAACAAGGTGTTACTTTAGATGACGGATATGTGACGAAACCGGGTGAGCTGACAATCATTAAAAGTGGTCAGCAATCGGAAATCGAGCTGATTATTACGGAAGGGAAGTTCCATCAAGTGAAGCGGATGTTTGAGTCTGTTGGGAAGAAGGTTCTCTATTTGAAGAGAATTGCCATGGGAGCACTCGTGCTTGATGAGAGTCTTGAGCTTGGTGAATATCGGGAAATGACAGAAGAGGAATTAGCGCTATTACAAACGCGCTCATGAGAAAAAGAAGACCGGAGGCGGTCTTCTTTTTCTCTTAAGGAAAGACTACGAGGTTAATTTAACTTTCTTTTGGGTGGTGGTCCACTTTCCACGACTGGGACTAACAACAAGTTCGTTATAAGCTAACACATTTAAGTCCCGTTGGATAGTGCGCGGAGTAATACCGAATTCGTCAACCAGCTCTTGGGTGGTCACGGTACCATTTCGTACAATAAACATGTAGATGGACTTAATCCTTGTAAGCATACGGTTTGTTGAAGGTTTCAAAAAAACCACTCCTTATGGATAGTTTCCGATGGCAACATCATACATTCTGCTCTGTATTACTTGTTTACCATAACCACCTCTTTAAGTTATCACCTTATCAGTACGCCTTATACCTGATGCTTCATCCCTGAAGTCTTTCTAGTACTATAATACCCCTCCCTCTTGATGAATTCCATAGATTTAACCAAAAAAAGTGAAAATTCATTTAATTATACTTATATGGAGCTGGTACCATTTATGCCACTCTTTCATTAATAAAGTAACCAGATAACCAACATTATATTGATTAGCGGGATATAAAAAATATATTTTCTGCGTACATGATATAATAACGGTATTGAAGGATAGCGAATGAAAAGAGGTAACGCGAATGCGAATTAATTGGCAAAAAGAAGTGGAACAAAGAAAAGAACAGTTAATTAAAGATACACAAAGATTGCTGCAAATCAAGAGTACGCTTGATGAGGAGACAGCAACTGAAGAAATCCCTTTCGGCAAGGGAATTAAGGAAGCGCTTGATTTCATGCTTGACCTTGGGAAAAAGGACGGCTTCTCTGTGAAGAATGTTGATAATTATGGGGCTCATCTTGAAATGGGTCATGGTGAAGAGCTGCTTGGGATCTTAGGGCATCTTGATGTCGTTCCTGAAGGAGAAGGCTGGACTACGGACCCGTATTCCGCTGATATTCGCGATGGCCGAATCTATGCGCGCGGTGCCATGGATGACAAGGGACCAACGATGGCGGCCTATTATGCAATGAAGATTGTGAAAGACTTAGGGGTTGATGTCAATAAGCGTGTCCGTCTTATCCTGGGGACGGATGAAGAGAGCGATTGGCGCTGTATGGACCATTATTTCGAGAAGGAAGAGACACCAACGGTCGGATTTGTGCCAGATGCGGATTTCCCGATTATTTATGCGGAGAAGGGGATTGCTGATTTCACCTATGAGTTTAATGGATCTGTCCATGAAGGGGCAGAAGCCACTTTGTTAAGCTTTTCCGCAGGGCAGCGCTTTAATATGGTACCTGAATTTGCTGAAGCTGTCGTTACTTCAAGCAGCGCGGAAGCTGGTCAATGGGAAGAGCGATACAGCCGATATTGTGCAGAACATGGCCTGAGCGGGAGATTTTCGGCAAAGGAAGGAAAAGTGACCTTTACGATGGACGGGATATCTGTCCACGGCATGGAACCTGATCTCGGTGTTAATGCCGGCCTGCGATTGGCAGAGTTCTTGGTTACGCTTCCGTTTATAGGAGATGATAAGCGTTTCTTGTCATTCATTAGCCAATTTTGTAAGGAATCAAGGGGCCGAGAGCTTGGGGTTGCGTACAGTGATGATATTACGAAAGATTTAACGATTAATTATGGAATCCTTTCGTATGAACATGGCGGTAAGGGCAAGATTGCGTTCAATATGCGCTACCCAGTGACATTTGACTTTGAAAACGGCTGGTCTGTTCTTGAGAAAGTAGCCTCTGATCATGGATTCTCCATTCAAATGAAGACCCATTTAGGTCCCCATCATGTAGATGCGGACAGCGAACTGGTGAAAACACTTCAAAAGATTTATGAGGAGCATACTGGAGAAGAGGCCGAACTGTTAGCCATTGGGGGAGGAACTTATGCACGCGCAATCAAGAACGCCGTTGCCTTTGGTCCCCTTTTCCCAGGAAGGGAAGATGTGGCCCATCAAAAGGATGAATATATTATTATCGAAGACATGTTAAAGGCTACAGCGATGTATGCACAAGCTATTTACGATCTAACTAGATAAAGAAAACTACTATATGGACAAAAGGGGAGAGGGAAACATGAGTTATATCGTTTTTAATGGGGAGCTTTCAAAAAGAGATACGATATCCATTGATATTGAGGACCGCGGATATCAGTTCGGCGATGGGATTTATGAGGTTGTCCGAGTCTATAATGGCCGCTTATTCACATGGGAGGAGCACGTAGATCGTATGTATGCGAGTGCAGAAAAAATCCGCATGACGATTCCTTATGCAAAGGAAGAAATGAAGGCAGTTATGGAAAAGCTGATTGAGAAAAACCAGCTAACTGACGGGACAATCTATCTTCAGCTGACAAGGGGGATAGCGCCAAGAAATCATGCCTTCCCAGGCAATGACGTCCAAGCGGTTTTAGTGGCTTACACAAGACTTGGCGACAGACCGGTTGCCCTGATGGAAGAAGGAGTCGATGCCTTAATTGTCGAGGATAAGAGGTGGCTTCATTGTGATATTAAGAGTTTGAATCTGCTTGGCAATGTATTGGCCCATCAAGAAGCCCTTGATGCGGGATGCTATGAAGCAATCCTGCATCGTGACGGAGTTGTTACGGAAGGAAGCCATACAAATATCTCTATTGTTATAAATGGAACGGTGTATACCCACCCTGCCAATAACCTCATCTTAAACGGAATATCACGCAAGGTTATGCTAAAAGCATGTGAGAGTACAGCCACCCCATATAAGGAAGAGGCTTTTACGGTGGAACAGCTAATGAAGGCTGATGAGGCTTTTATTACGTCTACCACTCTTGAGATTACGCCGATACGGAGAATCAATAATCAGCCTATAGGCATTGAAGGTGAATTTAAGGTTATACGGCAGCTGCAAGAGGCTTTTAGAACAGACATTGAGGCTGAATGCGGTCCGCTTCAATAAATAGCAGGAAGCCTGGAATCGTTCATTCCGGGCTTTTTTTTTTATTTTTTGAATAAAGGTATGGCAATTGGCGGTTAAAATAAGTGTAAAATAATAAGGAGTAGAACCGATGAACAGAAGAAGTCATTTTTTCTTTGCACTGGAATTGCCGCAAGCGTGTAAAAGGGAGCTGGAGGATTGGGCAAAAAAGACAAAGGAAGTCTATTCCTTTAAGACTTGGGTCCATCCTGAAGATTACCATATTACCTTGGCTTTTTTAGGAGCTGCTGAGGAAGAAAAGTTAAAAAAAGCATGTGAACTTATTGCAGGACGAAAAATGGGATTTGGGCCATTGAAAATTCAAATAAAAGGATTAGGCACTTTTGGACAGAAGAACAGTCCTCGAATATTATGGGCGGATGCTGAGGAAACAAAAGTGATGCTTCCTGTACGTAAGATGGTGTATGATGCTTGCCTTGAGGCAGGATTTGAATTGGATGCGAAGCCCTTTGTCCCGCATATTACGTTGGCTCGAAGAAGCAAGAATATCATTGAACCAGATAACATAATTGAATGGGGCAGACAATTACCGGCCATTGAGCAGCAAAAAATCGAACAGATCGTCCTATACAGGACAGATACAGAGAAACTGCCAAAGTATGAACCAATCGCGCGTTTTCCATTGGAAGAATGACTGGCCGTAAAAAGGGAGAGGATGGAGCAAATGAGTCAGTTGATTAAGCAGGACTTCATTTCCCGATATGCAGGATATATACCAATATTCATCCCACGATGTCAGCGTTAAACATCAAGAATGGTCTCATTTAAAGCGAGCCTTTAATGATGGTGATTTAAGCCCCTATCTTATCGGGGAGAGATGGATTTACCTGTTATAGCTGAATTACCTGAAGAAGCCTTCAATTCGTCATAATCGTTCCGCAATAAAGAGTCTGCAACTAAGGGTTGCTAATGCTTTGCTGTTGCATGGCAGTGGGATGCTAAGAAAAGAATGAATAAAGGAAGAGGAGTAAAGTGGAAATCATGGGGAAAGTGGAAGCTGGTAGGGACCCTTTTGAAAGAAGAACCTATTATTTCATCATTAATCCTGTTGCCAAAAACGAGGGCAGCCTAAAAATTTGGGAGAAAACGATGGAGACCCTTGAGAGGGAAGGAATAACCTATTACTACGCCTTTACTGAATATAAGGGACATGGCATTGAATTAGCCAGGGAGTTCCTTCGACAGCAAGGAGATGCCATCCTGGTGGCTATTGGCGGGGATGGCACCATCCATGAAATCGCAAACGGGGCGGCTAGTTTCCCAGGAGCTAGGATTGCCTATATTCCAGCAGGTTCGGGCAATGACTTTGCACGCGGTGAGGGAATCGATTCTCGCCCATTGAAGGCATTGAAAGGTTTGCTGCATTCTGAGAGGGAGCGTTTCATTGACTTGGGCTATTATAAGACCAGCAGCGAGGGTTATTTTTTGAATAGTTTGGGTATTGGATTGGATGCAGCGATAACAAGAGCCGTTAATCAATCAAGGATGAAGCGCTATTTTAATAAGGTTGGAGCCGGAAAGATTATCTATTTTGCGTACTTCCTTTGGGAATGGATGACCTATAAGCCTGATGAGATGGAAGTGGAAATTGACGGGGAGCGTCATTCTTTCACTAATACCTGGCTTGTTAATGTTTCGAATCATCCATATTTCGGGGGAGGAATTAAGATATCTCCAAATGCTAAACCAGATGACGGGATTTTTCATATACTGGTCATACATAATATTCCGAGGCTTAAGCTGCTGTTGATGTTCGGTACTGTTTTGTGGGGCGGTCATTTAAGGATTAAGGGTGTGGATTCCTTTGAAGGAAGAACCATCCGGATCACTTCTTTAAATGGAGCGCCTATTCAAGTGGATGGCGATAATGTTGGAGCGGGTGAAGTTCTTATTGATATGCAGCAACAGATGGTGAAACTAGCGGTTCAAGGAGAGTGAAGACAGTGTATACAGGCAGTTTTTCAGCTTTTTTGGATGCCTTAGATAAAATTACGATTCTTATCCCCCAATCCTATCGTGCAAACGAAAAATTAAATTTTACGCTTTTTTTTGAGGGGCAAAAAATGGGAGAGCTACTCGTTGATGATGTTATTCAAATCGAGCATTATACCAAGTACATATGCACAGCCCCATTCGAAGTACCGCTTGGAGAGGAGTATCAGATAGAAGACGATAAGGGGATGGTTTTTGCCCTGCAGACAGGTGCGGTCATTCGGACCCCTGAGTTCGATGAACTTTATTTTTATGACGGCGATGATTTAGGAGCAGCTTATACGGAGGATAAAACGGTCTTCAAATTATGGGCTCCCACAGCCACGAATGTGAAGCTGAAGCTCATAAGCGAATTTGGGACCGAAAAGGGAAGCATCCCAATGCAAAGAGGAGAACGAGGTGTATGGTCCTTGACGATTCCTCAAAACCTTGAGAATTATTGCTATTCCTATTTGGTGCGGGTCAATTATATATGGCGTGAAGCAACTGACCCTTACGCGAGGGCTGTTTCGGTTAATGGGCAATATAGTGCGATTATCGACCTCTCGAAATATAAGAGATATGACTATAGCCTGCCGAAGCTTGAAAGTCCAGTTGATGCCATTATTTATGAAACCCATGTGCGGGACTTTTCACATCATGCTAATAGTGGCATGAATGCAAAGGGAAAATATGCCGCGTTCTGTGAGAATGGGACGAAAACAGCTCAAGGTTACTCAAGCGGTATTCAGTATTTAAAGGAATTAGGTGTAACCCATATTGAGCTCCTGCCGGTCAATGATTTTTCTGGTGTGGATGAGACCATGGTCGATAAGGAATATAATTGGGGCTATAATCCAAGGCATTTCTTTGCACCAGCCGGCAATTACAGCGCAGATCCTCATTTGCCGGGGAAACGGATTGAGGAATTGAAACAGCTCATAGCGAGTCTGCACGATCATGGCCTGGGTGTTATTGTGGATGTGGTCTACAATCATGTTTTCCAGAAGGAAATCTCGAACTTTGAGAAAATCGTGCCCGGATACTATTTCCGCTATGATGTGAATGGAATGCCATCCAACGGCAGCGGCTGCGGCAATGACCTTGCATCAGAGCGTCTTATGGTCAGAAAACTCATTGTATCTGCTGTTAAGTATTGGATGGAATTCTACCAAATCGATGGATTCCGGTTTGATTTGATGGGTCTTCTTGATTTAGAAACGATGAGGGAAGTTGAAAGAGTTGTTCATTCTATTAAGCCAGATGCGATTATCATAGGAGAAGGCTGGGACTTGCCAACCGCCCTTTCGGGCTCTGATAAGACAACAATCGGGAATTCCCATAAAATTGACCGAGTTGGTTTCTTTAATGATAAATTCAGGGATACCATCAAAGGGAGCAATTTCAACTTAAAGGATGCGGGCTATGTTTCCGGGAAGGGACTTAGTCATGAGGAATTCTATCATCTTGTCCTCAATATCGGGTATGATTACCCGCTTGGACCTGAGCAATCCGTTAATTTTGTGGAATGTCATGATAATCATACCCTTTGGGATCGTCTGCAGCTTGCAAACGGAGCCGAATCGAATGAGTCACGAAAGAGACGCCATCGTTTTGCTACAAGCATTGTCATCCTCTCGCAGGGGATTCCATTCCTGCACAGCGGTCAGGAATTCTTCAGGACAAAGCATGGCATCGAGAACAGTTATTGCTCACCTGATTGGATTAATGAACTGAATTGGGATTTGCGTGAGCAGAATGAGGAGACCATCTCCTATTTGAGATGTCTGATGGGCATCCGCAAAAGTCACGGAGCATTCCGCCTCCGCAGCAGAGAGCAAATAGAAAAGCATGCAAAAATGGTTGACTTAGGCCCAGCTTGTCACAGTCTCCTCTATGATAATGTCGGCGAATACGGCAGGTGGGGCCGCATCCTTGTGGTCTATCATCATGGGGAGCAGCAAACAGCGGTAGACCTGCCAGGGGACAAGAAATGGGGAATGATTTGCGGGGACTGCGGATATACAGCAGATCAAGGCATTGAGATGAACATGAAGGATTTTCTGTTAGAACCGTTAACGACGTATGTCTTTGTTCAGGAATAATTGTTGCTCGAACACTTGACGAAAGCGGTATAAACCTACTAAAATTTAAGAAGATGGCTATTGAGGAAAAGCAGTCAATGGCTGTCTTTTTTATTTATATGGAAATCATGCCATACAAGTTTACGTTATTGAAGGTGAATACCATGGATTATTTAGGGCGAGAATGGGAGATTACCCCTGCCGGAGGGGCAACAGGTGAAGCATTCATTGCCAGGCATGATGGGCAAAAGCTATTTTTGAAGAGGAATTCTTCTCCTTTTTTGGCTGTGCTATCTGCCGAGGGGATTGTGCCAAAGCTCATCTGGACAAAAAGAATGGAGAATGGTGATGTAATCACAGCCCAGGAATGGATGAATGGAAGGGAATTGTCTCCCGCAGAGATGTGTGAGGAATCCGTTGCGGAATTGCTGCAGAAAATCCACCAATCCACTCCTTTGTTAAACATGCTCCGACGCCTGGGAAAAACAGCCCAAACGCCTATACAAATCCTGGCTTCCGTGAAGAATTCTCTGGATGGAGAGCTTCGGGAAGACAAAGCCATAAAGGAAACTATTCAATATCTTGAGCAAAAGGTTAATGATGTGAATTGCGATCATTATGTCGTATGCCATGGAGATATTAATCATAATAATTTGCTTTTAAGCGATTCAGGGAATCTTTATCTCATTGACTGGGATGAAGCAATCATAGCTGATCCTGCTATGGATATCAGCATGCTTTTATATTCGTACGTAGAGAAAGACCAATGGGAGGAATGGCTGGCTAAATATGGCCTGAGCCTGACACAAGAGCTGAGTTTGAGGATGAAATGGTTTGTCCTCGCCCAAACGATTCAAACGACTGTTCTGCACAAAAAGAAAAACCGGCTCGCTGATATGAACCGGTGCATTGAATATTTAGCCTTCGCTCAGGAATATTGAGTGATATCCTCAACCCACCCGGCAAGCTTCTGTTGATGAGACTCAATGTGATTTTCCAGATTGGCGGCATGGATGCCGCTCTGGCTGTACTGATAGATCTCTTGCAGCACTGACATGGTTTCTTCATCAACTTCAGGCTGTCTCATAAGAGACATCACTGTCCGCTCCAGTTGTTCACATTCAGACTGAGAACCGCAGCAATCCTCCTGGTGATTATTCAAGATATCTTTAAGAAGCATCCAGCTATGATTTTGTGACAGTGGCATAGTATCCCATTCCTTTCCCTTATTGAATATCTATAGCTTGTGATACTTAAGAACCGATTATTCATGATAAATCCGGCCTGTAAGCCGGTTTTTGTTTTGTTCTGAGGGCAATTTAGACATAGAGCCCCTCGTGAAAAGAAGCCAGCATGGAATTTCTGTTCATGATGTGCTACTCTTTTTACGTAAATTTAGCGGAGGTGCACGATTTTGAGACAAAGATACAAACCATGGGCAAAGGAGAAACTCCAAAACAACCCATATTTCTGCATACAAGAACCAGCAAAGCACAAAGGTGCATGGTCTGAAGTGTTTGGGAATGATAACCCCATCCATATTGAGGTTGGAACGGGGAAAGGCCAATTCATCAACGGAATGGCCCAGCAAAATCCTGATATCAACTATATCGGTATTGAGCTTGCGGACCGTGTCATCGTTACGGCGCTAGACCGTTTGCTTGAATCCAATCTGCCGAACGTAAAACTGCTTAATGTAAATGCGCTGGAGCTTCCGGATATTTTTGCTGAGGGAGAAGTTTCCCGTGTTTATTTAAACTTCTCCGATCCATGGCCAAAAACGCGTCATGAGAAGAGAAGACTGACGTATAAGACTTTTCTTGACTTATATAAAGGAATTTTGCCGGAACATGGAGAAATTCATTTTAAGACAGATAATCGCGGTTTGTTCGAATATTCCCTTGTGAGCTTCTCGCACTATGGGATGAAATTAAATTATGTCAGCCTTGATCTTCATAATAGTGACTTTGAAGGTAATGTCATGACGGAATATGAACAGAAGTTCTCCGCAAAAGGCAATCCGATCTATCGCTGTGAGGCAGCCTTTTAATATCTGTCCTTCATATATGATGAGCAATCCATGATAAAGGAGAGAAACCATTGGAGAATTTGCAGTTCGGGAAGTTTGCATTGACATGGCTTAATGGCGGAGATACACATATGGACGGAGGGGCCATGTTTGGAGTCGTGCCGAAACCTCTTTGGTCCAAAAAGTATCCTGTCAATGAAAGAAACCAAATCGAATTGAGAACTGATCCCATATTGGTTCAGGCAGAGGGAAAGAATTATCTGATTGATTCCGGAATCGGCAAAGGAAAATTGACGGAAAAGCAGCTCCGCAATTATGGCGTGAGCGCAGAATCGAAGCTTGATGAAGGTTTAGCTGGCCTAGGTTTGACGGTTGAAGATATTGATGGTGTCCTCATGACCCATCTTCATTTCGACCATGCCAACGGCTTGACTGGCTATCAAGATGGCGAGCTGAAAAGCGTATTTCCGAATGCGGTCATATATACATCCAAGGTTGAATGGGATGAGATGAGAAATCCGAATATCCGGTCAAGAAACACGTATTGGGAAGAGAATTGGAAGCCGATTGAAGGCCAGGTTAAAACCTTCGAGGAGGAGCTGGTTATCACTGATGGCCTCAAAATGATTCATACCGGCGGTCACAGTGACGGTCATAGCATCATTATGATGGAGCAAGAAGGGGAGATGCTCCTTCATATGGCTGACTTGATGCCAACAGTGGCCCACCAGAATCCGCTCTGGGTGCTGGCGTATGATGATTACCCGATTGACTCGATTGCTGCGAAGGAAAAATGGGTGAAGCTCGGTATTAAGAGCGGTGCCTGGTTCACTTTTTATCATGATTACGCCCATCGTGCTGTCAAATGGGACGAAAGCGGCAAGGAAATTATTGAGAAGGTAGAGCGGAATAGAGCATAAAGAGGAAAGCCCTGCATAAGGCCTTAACGGCTTGTGCAGGGCTTTTTTGCTGGATAAATGGCAGTTAGGCATGAGAAGGAATGAAGAGGTATAAACTATGTATGCTTGATGGATTAGGCTTTACCTATAATGCCCCTAATCTTTCTAAGGACTATCAGATT
>X410_Impala__coassemble_149_pt1 | contig 14879 bp, 18 predicted proteins | sample X410_Impala__metabat2_high_PE_006 | metagenome-assembled genome bin X410_Impala | reverse complement strand
CCAATCACCATTCCAAAGATAAGGTTAATCATGACGATGATAATACTGGCGATTGCATCTCCCTTTACAAACTTGCTCGCCCCGTCCATCGAGCCGAAGAAATCCGCTTCGCGGGATATTTTATCCCTGCGCATTCTAGCCTCCTGTTCAGATATCATGCCGGCATTCAAGTCCGCATCAATGCTCATCTGCTTCCCAGGCATGGCATCTAGCGTGAAACGGGCAGCCACTTCTGCCACACGCTCAGACCCCTTTGTAATCACAATGAATTGAATGATGATTAATATTAGAAAGACGACAAGCCCGACAGCAACTTGCCCGCCGACCACAAAGTTCCCGAACACTTCAACTACTCCGCCTGCATCCCCATGGGTAAGGATGGCTCGCGTCGTAGATATATTTAAGCCAAGCCTGAATAAGGTCAGCAACAGCAGCAATGACGGAAAAATCGAAAATTGTAAAGGTTCCGTCGTGTTCATCGATGTCAATAAAACCAATAAAGCCAGGGCTATATTGACCATAATCAAAAAGCTTAAAAGCCATGTTGGAAGCGGGATGATTAACATCGCCACAATCATAATGACGGCCACCAGTACCGTTAAATCCCTAGCTCGCATACATTCCCTCTCCTAACCATTAATAAGAGCCTAACATTCATGACGTTTTGCCTTTCATTTTATATACATAAGCAAGAATTTCTGCCACCCCTTTAAAAAACTCCTCCGGAATAGCCTGACCAACTTCTGTTTGACTGTAAAGGGCTCTCGCCAAAGGCCTGTTTTCCATCATAGGCACTTCATTTTCTTTTGCGATGAGCTTGATCTTTTGAGCGACAAAATCAACTCCCTTAGCCACAACATATGGGGCGTCCATTTTATCTTCATCATATTTTAGGGCTACCGCAAAATGCGTCGGGTTGGTTATCACCACATCCGCTTTCGGTATTTCTTGCATCATCCTCGACATAGCCATTTCTTTTTGTTTTTGCTTGATTCGAGACTTTATGATGGGGTCCCCCTCCATCGTTTTGTATTCCTGTTTGATTTCCTGCTTGGACATCTTGATGCTCTTTTCAAAATCAAACCGCTGATACATATAATCTAGAGCTGCCAATAATAATAAAGCTCCCGAAGCAAACAAGCCGGTCTGGACCGTTATATCCGCAATCGTTACTAGACTATCCCCTATTTGTTTATAGGAAAGAAGCATGATTTCATCCATCCTGAGCCAGATGGAATAAAATGTGATGAGACCAATGAACAAAACCTTTAGGATGGACTTTAACATTTCAACGATCGCTCTCATCGAAAAAATCCGTTTAAAACCTTTAATTGGATTGATTTTCTCAAGCTTAAAGTGAATGGTCTCCGTTGAGAACATGGGCCCCACTTGAATGAAATTGGCGAGAATACCAGCCAGGAGAGCCGTTAACATAATGGGACCTAAAACACTAATCATTTTGATTAGCAGGCCGATAAAGAGAATAGACAGTCCATCAATCGTCATTTCAGACGTCGTTATTGCATGAATCGGGTAGACAAACAGGTCGATGACACGGTCTTTCAAGAACCCTCCTGCTATATAAAGGAAGAGAAATACCCCAAATAAAACAATCGCTGTGTTCACGTCCTGGCTTTTGGCAACCTGCCCTTTCTTTCGGGAATCCTGCCGTTTTTTAGGGGTTGCTTTTTCTGTTTTCTCTCCTGAAAAAAATTGCAAATCGAGCATCAGGCATTCCATATTAACTTCCTCCAAGCAATTGCATGAGTGTACGCAATCCATCCAACGTCGTATCAAGAAGGCGAGCTGTCAAAGAGAGGATTCCGCTCATCATGACAATCAACAAAATAAGGCCAACAAAAATTTTCACTGGAAAACCAATCACGAAAATATTCATCTGCGGCACTGTTCTAGCCACGATACCAAGTGCGATATCCACTAAAAAGAGACTGCCGACAATTGGAATCGCCATCTGAAAAGCAATCATGAAGGCCATCGAAAACGACTCAATGATAAAGGTAAGCAAACCCTCATCCCCAAATGCCAGGACCGTGCTTGACAGAGGAATGAATTGATAGCTGTAATAAATCCCATCAAGCAATAAATGGTGGCCATTCGTTGAAAGTAAGAACAAGAGGGCAAACGTATACAGGTATTGCCCGGTTAGCGGCGTCTGCACACCTGTCTGAGGATCAATAACGCTTGCCATTGAATAGCCCATCTGAAAATCGATCAATCCCCCTGCCATCTGTACAGCCGACAGGAGCATATACGCAAAAAAACCGATTGCCAAACCGACAAGACATTCTTTCAATATCAGCAGGAAATAGAGCATATCAATCTCATAGCCTGGTGATTGGACCGTATAATACATAATCCATGCCAAAATGGCACTGATTCCGATTCTGTGCATAGCAGGAATTGTGCGGTAAGAGAATATCGGCATCGTGACGAAAAAAGCCGCAACCCTTACAAAGATGAGCAGAAAAACACTAAATTTAGGTACGATTTCTTCCATTGTTTATCCCACAAATTTCGTTAAATTATTAAAGATATCAAGCGTAAAAGAAATCATTCTTCCCAGCATCCACGGACCAAAAAACACGATTCCGAGAAACACAGCAACAATCTTCGGAATAAAGGCCAATGTCTGCTCCTGGATCTGTGTCGTTGCCTGAAAAATACTTACGATTAAACCGATAACAAGCGCCAAAAGCAATAAAGGCGCGCTTATGATGAGGACCGTCCACACACCTCTTTCCGCAAGTGTGATTACTGCTTCTGATGTCATTTCTTCTCCACCTGCCTATAAACTCTGTAATAAAGACTTGACCACTAAATGCCACCCATCAACCATCACAAATAATAAAATCTTAAATGGCAGAGAAATCATCGTCGGCGGAAGCATCATCATCCCCATCGACATCAGCACACTCGCGACAATCATATCGATGACCAAAAAAGGAATAAAGATCATGAATCCAATTTGAAAGGCTGTCTTCAGCTCACTGATGGCAAATGCCGGAACAAGCGTCGTAAGGGGAATTTCCTCGACCGAGGCTGGCGCTGCCGCTTTTGTATAATCCAAAAATAATTGCAAATCTGCTTGTCTCGTATGCTTTGCCATAAATTCCTTCATCGGTTCAGCCGCAAGTGAATAAGCCTCCTCAAGCTTGATCTCATCCTTAAAAAGCGGCTGAAGCGCTTCTTCATTAACCTCCGAGAAGACAGGCGCCATCACGAAGAATGTAATGAATAAGGATAGGCCGATCAACACCTGTGTTGGCGGCATTTGCTGTGTGGATAATGCTGTTCTGACAAACCCCAGCACGATTACAATACGAGTAAAACAAGTCATTAAGATAAGAATGCTCGGTGCAAGGGAGAGGACTGTCAAAAGCAATAACAGCTTTACCGAAGCAGATACGGTCCCGGTATCCGTCGTGCTGAATAAGTTCATGACTTCATTCATCCCGTGCACTTCCCTTCTTACGAAGTTTCTCTTTCAGTGTTCTCCGCTCAGAGGTCATTTCATCCAATTGGGCTGACAGCTGACTTGCGAAGGCGGAAGGTCCACCTTTGCGCTTTTCCTTCCCGTTCCCCGCCAACCTCGAGATAATCGCAGGATGAGATGGTTCTTGTCCCATCTTCTCGTTGTATTCATCTATCAATCGGTTAAACTCTCTCTCCTCTTCAACCAAATCCAGGAGCTGGACATTCTCACCTACCCCGAGTACAAGTATTTTCTCACCCACTCGCACTACCTGTAAGGAACGATTCCCGCCAAGAGAGGTTCCGCCCAGATTTTGAATCATTTTTCCTGTCGAATAGCCTCTGCTCTTCTTATTCACCAATTTCAATAAAAGAAATAAAAGGATAATGACAAAGAGGAGAGCAAAAATCATTTTGAAGACATCTAAAGCTGTGATGCCAACCATATCGCCAGGATCTCCCTCGGATTTAAGCCTCTCTTGTTCAGCTTCATCTGCACGCTCAAGCTCACTTGATTCCTTGTTTTGATAATATTCATCTACGCTTTTGTTTCCTGCATCTGTTTCAGCTGCCGCAGGGGCAGCTGCCAACAAAAGCAGCCATAAAGATAAAATAATCAGGCTAGCCGCCTTTTGGCAGCCTCTCATGTGTTGAAGCACCCGAATCTCCCTTTCTACAATTAATCGAGCGCCTTGCTGATGGCTTCTAGCACACGGTCAGCAGCAAAAGGCTTCACGATAAAATCCTTCGCTCCTGCTTGAATGGCGTCAATGACTAATGCTTGCTGCCCCATGGCAGAGCACATAATGATTTTGGCATCAGGATTGATTGACCGGATTTCCTTTAGGGCGGTAATACCATCCTTTTCCGGCATCGTTATGTCCATTGTGACCAAATCAGGCTCGAGCTCTTTATACAACTCGACTGCTTGTATGCCATCCGCTCCTTCACCCGCCACAATATATCCGTTTTTCATTAAAATATCTTTGATCATCATCCTCATAAATGCCGCATCATCCACGATTAATATCTTATGGGCCATTAATCTCCCTCTCTTCTTATTTCAATTTTTTTAGCCGGTCACTCTGACTGATGATATCCGTGACACGAACACCGAAATTCTCATCGATGACAACCACTTCTCCCTTGGCTATAAGACGCTTGTTAACGAGGATATCAACCGGCTCCCCTGCCAGCTTATCAAGCTCGATGATTGAGCCCGAAGAAAGGGATAGAATCTCTTTAACTGACCGAATCGTTCTTCCTAGCTCTACGGTAACTTGAAGCGGAATATCAAGAAGCATATCTAAATTGTTCACTTCCTGCCCCGCTAATGGCCGCTCAGGCGTGAAGGATGAAAATTCCACAGGCTGAACCTGAACATCTGGTGAATGATGGACTCTATCACCTGAATGGATCTCGGAATTAATATCGCTATAATAACCGGCAGCGGTCTCTGTCAATGCTCGGTTAAAATCTGAATGAAGATTGCCGGCAGGTATTTGCTCACTCATACTTTCTTCGCCTCCGTTCCTATTCTTTCTCCCAAGGTCCCCTGCCGCACCATGTATGTTTTCTGTTTGTTCCCACGTATGCTCCATCAGTTCATCCACCATGCCTCTGGCGAAGTTAAGGGGCAGCACCTGCATAATGTTAGAATCGAGCACATGACCGATAGTGAGTCTAAAGGACACCTTGACTAGCATGTCTCCTTGCGGAAGAATCTCCCGTCCCGCTCCCTTAGGCAAATCCATGATTCCAACTGAAGGAGGAGAAATATCAATTCGTTTTTTGAATACGGTAGACATAGCAGTAGCGCTTGAGCCCATCATTTGATTCATTGCTTCCTGAAGCGCACTTAACTGAATATCAGATAGCGGCTCTTCCAGGGATGAAGTTCCATCCTCGCGAAGCATTAGCCTCGCTATAACCTTTGCATCTGATGGTTCGATGAATAGCAGGTTCGAGCCCTTTAACCCTTCCGTATAGATCACTTCCACAGAGACATAGGGCTGCGGAAACTCATTCGCCAGGGATTCACTTTGAATTAACGAGACATGCGGCGTCGTGATCTCAACCTTTTCATTTAACAAAGTCGATAAAGCAGTGGCTGAGCTGCCAAAGGAGATATTTCCAATTTCCCCGATTGTGTCGCGGTCGAGCAGGGAAAAATAATGATCTAACATGGGAGATTCCTCTGCTACATCTCCACCTCTATTTAATAAGACATCCATTTCAGCTTCTGATAGATTCTCATGATTCATCTTCCACGCCTCCTCCTCTGTAATTCTCTAATATTTGGACGGCCATTCGCTTATTGACCTTCCCTGCTTGGCCCAAAAACTTAGGAACTTCGCCAACTGATATGACAAGCGGCTTGTCGGTAGGATGCTTCAATTCAATGACATCCCCAATATGTAAATTCAAAAAATCAGAAACAGAAATCTCCGTCGGCCCAAGCTCGGCAATGATAGGAAGATTTGCTTTATGAACGCGATTCTCTAGCATCTGGAGCTCTACAGGCTCACGTTCTTTCTTGCTTGTCTGCATCCAATAATGGACAGATAATTTAGGGATTATGGGTTCTAGCACGACATGCGGGATGCATATATTAATCATTCCGCTGACCTCCCCAATCATAATGCTAAAAGAGACAACGACAACCGTTTCATTTGGAGGGACCATTTGCAGGAATTGGGGATTCACCTCGAATTCCGATAATACAGGCTCGATATCTGTGATATTGCTCCAAGCCTCACGAAGGTTCTCGAACGCACGCTCGAATAAATTGGACATGATTTTCGTCTCAATTTCTGTTAAACTTTCAACCTTATTGACACTGTCCCCCCTGCCGCCTAGTACCCGGTCAAGCATTGAGTAAGCGATCTTAGGGCTCACCTCCATTAGAATCCGCCCATCGAGCGGCGGCACTTCAAAGACATTGAGTATGGTCATTTTCGGTATCGATCTGATGAATTCTTCATAAGGAAGCTGATCTGTGGATGTGACATTAATTTGTACGTATGTACGTAATTGTGCTGAAAAATATGTAGTAAGCAATCTTGCGAAATTCTCATGTATACGCGTAAGACTGCGGATTTGATCCTTAGAGAATCGGAGAGCCCTCTTAAAATCATAAACTTTTATCCTCTTCACGTTTTCTTCTTTTTTCAGCTCATTGGCGTCCATCTCTCCTTTCGTGATGGCTGATAATAGGGCATCTATTTCAGTTTGGGATAATACTTCACCAGACAACTCTTTCACCTCCCTTTAGTCCGTTAACATTGTTTCGCATTGTCACTGGAGTATAGAGGATGTGGTATAGATTTCAACAACCTCTCCCTCTTGCATCAATCCATTAATCTGTTCTGTCAATTTATCTTCCATTTCCTGCTTCGCCTTCTTCCCTTTCCATTGGCGGGCTTCAATCTCAGACAATTCATTAATGACAATATCCTTAATTTGAAACTCTCTCTTTTCCAATTCTTCACGCGCTTCACTATCATCTGTCTCGATCATAAAGGAGATTTGAATAAGGGTATCATCCTTTAAATTGGTCGTAATCTCAGGTACCTCCACTGAACGTTTAATCACATCATCTATGCTCGGCTGTGTTTGCGCTCCGTCACCCATGTAATTAATCGAATAGATGGCGCCTCCCGCACCCATTAAAATTAGCACTGCAGCGAACATAAGAATAATCATTATGGACGTTCTATTCTTCACGATCCGCATCCTCCTCTAGCATCGTCGGAACCTTTAACAGATTAACCTCCCGATAAAAATCCATAATTGAGCGAATGATGGCTTTTTCCTCATCTGCAATGACTACTTTCTTTCCGTTGGTCAACGTCAAGGTTGTATCAGGATTCGCTTCAATTGTTTCAATATATAGGGCGTTTAAGTAATACTCTTTGCCATTAAGCCTTCTCACTTTAATCATATGTAGAGGGCTAAAGCTCGCTCTAGCCCTATGCCTCCTTTGCCATTATCGCTTTAGATTGACAAGCTCCTGCAAAATCTCATCCGATGTGGTAATAATTCGCGTGTTGGCCTGGAATCCGCGCTGCGCGACAATCATATCGGTGAATTCTTCAGAAAGGTCGACATTTGACATCTCCAGCGTTCCGGAAGAGATAGTCCCCCTTCCATCTGTGCTTGCTGCGCCTGCTTGCGGTTGCCCAGAGTTGACTGATTCTTGCAGCAGGTTACCCCCAGCCTTCTCCAAACCTCCTGGGTTGCTGAATTTGGCTAATGCTATAATGGCCAATTCCTCACTTGTTCCGTCTGTTTTCACCACGTTGATGGCACCGTTTTGGGAAATGCTGAAGCTCTGGATATTAGCGACATCCATTTGAATGGCATTTCCCGCTGTATCTTCAACCTTATAACCTTCGCCTGTCACCAGGGTTCCCTCTTCATCCAAATAGAAGTTGCCGGCACGCGTATAATAATCATTTGCCCCGTCATTCACGATGAAGTAGCCATCCCCTTGTATGCCAAGGTCCAGCGTTCTGGATGTATTTTGCAGACTGCCGGCCGTATCGATCGTATCAATGGATGAGATTGAGCTCCCAAGACCGATTTGAACGGCATTTGTGCCTCCCTTTGTATCTGTGGATGCACTCGCTCCCATGCTTGTTTGGCTAATGGCATCCTTAAAGGTGACGCGGCCTTTCTTAAAGCCATACGTATTTACGTTAGCTATGTTATTGCCAATAACATCTAATTTGGTTTGGAAGTTTTTCAATCCGCTTATTCCTGAATACATAGAACGCAACATATTAAAATTCCCCTTTCTCTCGGCTGTCAGTCGATGTGACAGCCAGGGCCTAGCCCTTCCTCATTTTTATAGAATGATAACCGCAAAACTTCGTATGTTTCCCATCCCTTACTGATTAGCAGCGGTCGTTCAATCAACTGACCTTGTTCAACTGATTGATAGAAAGGATGGTTTTCTTCTCATCGTCGACTTCAATGCTCACAAGACCATCCTTTAAGAAAACAGATGAGACAGCAGCGGTTACTTCTTGACCCTCATTCATCCAAGTAACCTTCCTGCCAATAAGCCTGCTTGCTTCAGTGAGATTATGATGGCTATCGATTGTATTCAGTGATGAGATATTGGCAGGACTTAAAGCCGTGCCATCCTCAAGAATGAATTGCACCGTACCTGAGGTGAATTGAACAGCTGCTACCATTCCTTTCCCCTCCATCATCTGCTCGCTTTCTGAATCCACACGATGGTAAGCCACTTCCTTGCCAATGAATTGTGAATAGCCAACCAATAAATTCTCATTTTGCGATTGAAGCATGGTTTCAAGCGTCCTATTCATATTGCTCATTTGTTCAAGGCTTGAGAAGGTGGCCATCTGGGATACAAAGGCTGTATCATCCATAGGGCTTGTCGGATCTTGGTTTTGCAGCTGTGTAATCAGAAGCTTCAAGAAATCATCTTTCTCAAGATTTGAGCTTGTCTCTCTTGCTTTATTCTCCAGCGAGCTGTACATCAAGCTAGTATCAATTTTAGTCAAGAGCCATCCCTCCTTTAAACGGTTTCATCTATTAGTAATTCCTGAAGTTCATCAAGGAAGGTTGAAAACCCGCCATCCTCTTGATCCTCTAATCGTTCCTGCTGCTCTTCTTTTGGATGATGCTGATCTTTTAGTTGCTCATCAAATGAGGCTTGGGAATCCTGCAAAAGAATTCTATCCATCTGGATGCCCTGGTTTGCCAAGGTCATCTTTAAAGAGTGTAAATGGGATTCCAGGATCTCTTTTCCCTGTTGTGTGCTCGAGACGATGGTTGCTAGAACTTGCCCATCCTTTTTCGTCAATTCAATTTGCAAGGTTCCGAGATTCTCAGGCGCAAGCTGAATCTGCAGCCTTTGCAGGCCATTTAAAGACGAAAACTTTGCCTTCGCAAAAACAGAATCTAATTGCTTCATGAGTTCACTTGCCTCAATTGTTTGCCCATTCTTCATGAGAGTGATGGCCTGGCTGTCTTTTATATGTAGTTCTCCAGCCAATACAATCTGATTGAGCGGGATTTCCTGACCCCCGCTCCGGATCAATCCGAGCATGGAATCCTCGGAAGCGGATGGCAAGAATGCTGAACTCTGCGGGAGCAACTTATCATTCCCTCCCTGATTGGCAGAAGGGAGCATGCTTGAAATCTTTTCTTTCCATTGTTCAAGCGTCTTTGTAAGCATTTCTTCTCCCTCATTGAAATGTGCTTTCGTCTCATTCGCCTCATGAGCAAGAGCAACTAACTGGGCCCACTTTAATACCATTTGCAATGGTCTTTGGTCTTTTCCCTCTGCCATTATCTCTTTTGAATTGGATAATGAGTGCAGCAAAACGGATAGGAGAGCTTCGATGCTTTTCTCATCTGGAGGAAAAACGCGCAAATCATCCTGAATGTCTATTCCTAATTGACTCCCGAGTGTTTGCAGGGCCATTTCAACCGCCTCTCCCGGCTTATCGCCAAATATAGCAGTCAGATTAAGCGGCATTATTTCCCCTGCCATCGTGCTATCTTTAAGTAAAGCGAGCCATTCAAGAGCTTCGGGCGCTTCTTCCCAAGAGTTAGCCTTTAGAAGGTCTGCAAGCTCCTTCCATCCTGCTTCTTCCCCTCCATCTCCATGAACGCTCTCAATCTCGACCTCTCTCTCTGATAAATGGGCCTTAAGATGACCTTGGAAGGAAGAGGACCTTTCTAGCGGTTTCAAAAATGCCTGCCCATCCGCAGCTGGAGGTGCTGGGATTCCTTTTTGAACGGAAAAGATATATTGATTCACTATTCTCCCTCCTTTCGAATCTAATTGATTGCTTCCATTTCTGTATTAGATTTTCTTGATTAGCGCAGCAGCTAATGCCGGGTTCATTTTTTCCATAATGGCTGCACGTGTTTCGGTCTTAAGCGCAGATAATACCTCTGCTGCATCATCCTCAGCCATTTTCTCAAGCAGGAGTGCCGCCCTCTTTGGTGTCATCTCTTCGAATGTGGCAGCAGCCACTCCTTCCACTTTCTCTTTCTGGCCTGCCGTTGTCGTTAGTTCATCAATCCTGCTTTCAAGCTGAGTAATGGTGTGTTCCCTTTTGATAAGCTCTTGCTCTTTGCTATCAAGCATTTTCTCAAGACTGACTATTTCCTCTTCAGCATCCTTAAGCTGCTGATTTACCTTTGCCAATTCCTTCATATGATTCTCCTTTAGATTCTGCGGCTCTCCCGCCTGCTGCTCATCCTGGCCTAAGAAGGTCATGGCCAACTTTACGGGGCTTTTTCCGGACATGATGAAAACGGCACTCATCCCTATAGCCACCATGAGGATAGCCATTAGCAGGGTAAGGAAAATGACCCGCAGTCCAAACCCTTTTCTCTCTTTTTCTTTCATCTGTTCACCTCCGTACCATCAAGAACGGGTCATATATTGCTGGATCGAGATTTCATCCATTTGCCGGTTCTCCAGCTGATTCATTTGTTCGATGAACGCTTGGACATCCTTTTCCTTCATCTTTTCGTATTTCTTCACTTCCATATTTTTTTCGATTAATACTTGATGATAGAAATTCATTTTGTTCCGTTTCTCTATGACCCGCCTTTGATAGTGCTGAATCAGTTGCTCGTGGTTCTCAAGGAAAGATACATTATGCCTCACCTGCTGGACAGACAGGCCTTTCCTCAAGCGCTCTGCCTGTTCATCAAGCAGCACCTCTTTCTTCTTAAGCATTCGGTACAGCTTTTCCGCTTCTGTTTCGAACTCTTTGACAGCTAAGTTATATTTCGTCTGCGATTCCGTTTTTTCTTTTTCTCTCAAACTCATGATTTTCTCGAATTTATACTGATAGACCATGGACTCACTCTCCTGCCTTCGTCAATGAAAGCAAACTGCTGATTGACTGCTGTTTAGTCACTTTTTCATCGACTCCCTGTTTCATGTACTCGACGATGTTGGGGTATTTGCTGATTGCTTCATCAATCAGCAGATTGCTCCCTTTCTTATAGGCACCGATATTGATGAGATCTTCTGCATCCAGATAGGAGGATAAATATTGCCTTACTGTCTCTGCCGCCCTGCTGTGGTCCAGTTCAATAATATGAGACATGACCCTGCTGATGCTTTTTAGAACATTAATGGCTGGAAACTGCCCTTTATTAGCAAGCTTGCGGTCAAGGACAAAGTGTCCGTCGAGAATTCCGCGTACAGTATCTGCGATGGGTTCGTTCATATCATCACCATCCACCAGCACCGTATAAAAGGCCGTTATGCTTCCGGTTTCATTGGTGCCTGTTCGTTCAAGCAATTTGGGCAGTGTACTGAAAACCGACGGCGTATACCCTTTAGTGGTCGGAGGTTCGCCGACTGCAAGCCCGATTTCTCGTTGGGCCATGGCAACCCTTGTGACCGAATCCATCATGAGCATGACATCCATCCCTTGATCGCGAAAATATTCGGTAATCGCTGTTGCAGTATAAGCTGCCTTTATTCTCATCAACGGCGGCTGGTCTGAGGTAGCGACGATGACAATCGAGCGCTTGAGCCCTTCTTGTCCGAGATCTCGCTCAATGAATTCACGCACCTCCCTCCCCCTCTCGCCTACAAGCGCTATCACATTGACATCAGCAGCGCTGTTTCTGGCGATCATGCCGAGCAGTGTGCTCTTTCCGACGCCGCTTCCAGCAAATATGCCAACCCTCTGCCCCTTGCCAACGGTGAGAAGACCATCAATCACCTTAACGCCCGTTTCTATTGCACCCGAGATCGGAGGCCGACTCATCGGTCCTGGCGGCTCCTTGTCAGTTGGCACAGACTGAAGTCCTCCTGGCAAAGAAGAGCTATCAAGCGGATTCCCCATGGCATCAAGGGCAAGCCCGATTAATCCAGGTCCAACCTTAATCTCAAGAGGCTTCCCTGCTGCCTCCACAATGGAACCGGGGGATATATCATTGACTGTTGTATAAGGCATCAGAATGACGATCTCGTCCTTAAAACCTACGACTTCAGCCATGATGATTCCATTCCGGTGATTTTTTGTATGAATATAACAAACATCTCCGATTGAGCTCACCGGCCCCTTGGATTCAATCATTAATCCGACGACTCGCTTTATCTTGCCATAACGTTTAAAGGAATCAATCTGTTTAATATGTTTGGCTAGCTCCGTTATTCTCATCTCTGCTCCTCCAGTAATTCGAGGAGAGTCTTCCTGATTTGCTCCAGCTGGACATCCACACTTGCCGTCAGGCGTCCGCTTGAGGATTCAATATAGCAGTCTCCCTCTGACAGCTCTTCATCCGGATATACATATAAAGCCGTCTCCCTTGGGAAAAGGGAGGCTAATTCCTTTTTATTGCGAAGTATATGTTCATAATGAGCAGGGTGGATATGCAGCTCAATGTTCCTGTATTCCCTTGACTCCTTGATGGCATTTCTGACAAAAGCAAAATATGTATCATCATCCTCGTACAGCTGATGAGCAATGATCTTTTCTGCTACCGCCATTGACAGGTCTAAGATTGCCCTCTCAGCTTCTTCAATGGTTTGATGGTATTGGGCACTGGCGTTATCAGCTGTATCCTTCGCGAGCTGTATCAGTTCCTGATATTGATTCTTTCCTTGTTCAATTCCGGCTTCATACCCTTGTCTGTAAGCTTTTTCACCTTGTATTCTTTTTTCTTCTTCCCACTCTCGCCTCTTAGCCTCAATGCTTTCTTTAATCATCAAGGCCTCTTCCTTCGCTTTCATAATTAGCTGATTCGCTTTCTCAGTTGCCTCTTTATATACTTCCTCCGGACTGGGAAAGCTCTGTTTCTCTTCCTGGACAACATGGCCAGACAGCTTCGGGAAGGATTTTAAGCCCAATACTTTGTTTGGTGCATTTCCGATGAGGGCGGCATTTGATTTGATGATTCTAGACAATGATGTCATCTCCTCCGCCTCTTGCCAGCACAATCTCACCCGCATCCTCTAAATGCCTGATTACAGCAACAATCCTTGATTGGGCTTCTTCAACATCACGCAATCGAACCGGGCCGAGATATTCCATTTCCTCGGCAAAGGTTTCGACCATCCGCTTGGACATATTTTTATAGACAATATCTTTAACCTCTTCGCTTGCAACCTTTAGGGAAAGGAGAAGATCATTATTGTCCACATCCCGAATGACGCGCTGAATAGCTCTGTTATCAAGGGTGACAATATCTTCGAAGACGAACATTCTTTTCTTGATTTCTTCAGCCAAGACAGGGTCTTGAATTTCAAGCGCATCCAATATTGTTCTTTCAGTTGAGCGATCGACACCATTCAGTACTTCCACGACCGCTTCAATACCGCCTGTTTGGGTATAATCTTGCGTGACAGTAGCAGATAATTTTCTTTCCAGGATTTGCTCGAGCTCACTAATAATCTCTGGTGATGTGCTATCCATGATGGCGATCCTTTTAGCAACATCCGCTTGCATATCATTCGGCAGCGCCGAGAGAATTTCACTAGCTTGAACAGCATCGAGATAGGATAGAATTAGGGCAATCGTCTGCGGATGCTCGCTTTGAATGAAATTCAATATTTGGGCCGGGTCAGCTTTTCGCACAAAATCAAATGGTCTCACTTGAAGCGAGGAGGTCAAGCGATTGATGACAGCATTGGCTTTGTCATCCCCAAGCGCTTTCTCAAGAATCGTCTTGGCATAAGCGATACCTCCCTGTGAGATATAATCCTGGGCAAGGGCAATCGTGTGGAATTCCTCAAGAATGGATTCCTTTTCCCTAGGTCCTACCTTACGGACATTTGATATTTCAAGCGTCATATTTTCAATCTCTTCTTCAGATAAATGCTTATAGATATTTGCTGACACATCCGGACCTAAGGAGATGAGCAGAATGGCTGCTTTTTGCCTGCCTGTCAGCGTATTTTTCTTCTCTCTAATGGACATCCTTGATCCTCCTTATTCTTCCGCAATCCAAGACCTTAGCAGTTTGGCGAATTCATCAGGTTTTTCCTTCGCCAATTTTTCAAGCTGCTTTCTCCTGATCGTTCCCTCTGTCTCAACCTCTTCTTCAATATCCGGCACCTCTGCAGGCGGCAATAATTCTTCGTATTCAGGTTCAAGAATATCCACCTGTCTGCGCGCGCGAATGATATAAACCATAAGCAGGATAATCAAAAGCAATAAAACTCCGCCAGTCGCATAAACCCACCAAGGGATGCTTGATTGCGCATCGTCTTCATCGAAGATTACCTTACCATTGAAAGGCTGGACTGATACGACGATTTTCTCTTCTATCTGTTCGTCTGTCAGTTCGTCTTTCACCGTAGATTTATCGATGCTTGTGCGAACGATTGTGCTCAAAATATGTTGGATATCTTCCACTTGCTCATCAGGAAG
>X410_Impala__coassemble_148_pt1 | contig 14881 bp, 17 predicted proteins | sample X410_Impala__metabat2_high_PE_006 | metagenome-assembled genome bin X410_Impala | reverse complement strand
TCAGCGTCTGTGGGGTCTCCCCCTGTCCGCTAGTCCCGCAGGAGTCAGCCACCTTCCACTTCAATCAACGGTGCTAAGATATCAACACTGAACTTTAACAGAGCCTAAATCAAAAAAACTGCAGAAAAAATCACGAATGACTTTATCTGCAGTCTGTATACATCTTATAGTCGTTTAAATTGCTGCTTGTGTGCGCAGGTCTTCAGCCTTATCTGTTTTTTCCCATGGGAGATCCAGATCGTTACGGCCAAAATGACCATAAGCAGCTGTTTGCTTGTAGATTGGACGTCGGAGATCAAGCATTTTAATAATGCCTGCTGGACGAAGATCAAAGTTCTCACGGATAAGTTCCACTAACTTCTCCTCATCCACCTTGCCAGTACCGAATGTGTTCACGGAGATGGATACAGGCTGAGCAACACCAATTGCATAAGCCAGCTGGACCTCAGCCTTTTCAGCAAGACCTGCCGCTACGATGTTCTTCGCTACGTATCTTGCCGCATAAGCTGCGGAACGGTCCACTTTTGTTGCATCCTTTCCTGAGAATGCGCCGCCGCCATGACGCGCGTACCCGCCATACGTATCAACGATGATTTTACGTCCTGTTAATCCAGCATCGCCTTGCGGTCCGCCAATAACAAAGCGGCCTGTCGGGTTGATGAAGTATTTCGTCGATTCATCAATTAAATGAGCTGGGACAACCGGTTTGATCACATGCTCCTTCAAATCCGCCTGAATTTGCTCCAATGTTGTTTCCGGATCATGCTGAGTCGAAATGACAATTGTATCTACGCGAACTGGTTTGTCATTCTCATCATACTCAACCGTGACTTGTGTCTTTCCATCCGGCCGCAAGTATGGAAGTACCTCTTGTTTCCGAACCTCTGTCAATCTTCTTGATAACTGGTGGGCAAGTGAAATTGGAAGAGGCATTAGTTCCTCAGTTTCATTGCAGGCAAACCCGAACATTAAACCTTGGTCACCAGCACCGATGGCTTCGATTTCTTGATCTGTCATTGTCCCTTCACGGGATTCAAGCGCCTGGTCGACCCCTTGGGCAATGTCCGCTGATTGTTCATCAATGGAAGTCAAAACGGCACAAGTCTCTGCATCAAATCCGTACTTCGCCCTTGTATAGCCAATTCCTTTAATCGTTTCACGCACAATTTTCGGGATATCCACATAAGTAGATGTGGTAATCTCTCCAGCGACAAGCACAAGTCCTGTCGTAACAGACGTTTCACAAGCGACGCGCGCATTGGGATCCTTTGCAAGGATCTCATCTAGAATAGAATCGGAAATCTGATCGCAAATCTTGTCCGGATGTCCCTCTGTTACAGATTCGGATGTAAACAAATGTCTTTTAGTCGACATAAAAAAACTCCTCCTTAAATTCTTATCTATGACGGCTACTCATTATCTTTAGTCATGTCCTGAATGCACAAAAAAAGACCTTCCTAAAGAGGAAAGGTCTAATATCTCACGAAATTCGCCTTTCACTCTCATCGTTCAAGGCTTCTATTAGCCTTGCATCAAGTTAGCACCTTTGCGTGAACCTCCATGGATTCAAACTGCAGGTTGCCCCGGCTTCATAGAGCTTTGTTCCCTCCACCGAGTCTTGATAAGAGTATCCGTTTCAAAGTTAAATCTTAACTTAATATACTATGAACTGTCAATATATGTGCATGATATATCGCATGAAATCAAAGAACAACAGAAGAACAGGTATCGAAATATTGAGAATAAACTGATATAATTATTTGTGAATAACTCAACAAAATACTTTAGAAATATAGCTGAATGAGCTCCGCCTATGCTGCTTGAGGGAGGGAATATTCTTAAGGACTAGAGAATGGTTGGTTAATATTTTTATTTGCCTAATTAGTATGTTCAATTAAGTTGAATATGTTATACTATTTTCCATACGAGAGATTAATACAATAATTGGAAAAGGATGATTTCTTATGAACCAAGTTGAAATATCCAATGAGTTGAAACCACAGCTAACTAATGGGAATATGCACATCCAGTTATCCGTTCCTCAATTGGTTGAAAAAGTATTAGCAAGAAACGAAGGAATCCTGACATCTACCGGTGCAGTTAAAGCAGAGACAGGAAAATATACTGGTCGATCTCCTAAAGATAAATATATTGTAGAAGAAGCATCCTCAAAAGACAAAATCGACTGGGGAAATGTGAATAAACCCATTTCCGAGGATACTTTTGCTAGTCTATATGAAAAAGTCATTAACTATTTAAATGAGAAAGATGAGCTCTTCGTTTTCAACGGTTATGCTGGCGCTGATCAAGATTACCGCCTTCCTATCCAAGTAATCAACGAATATGCTTGGCATAATCTCTTTATCCACCAGCTGCTCATTCGTCCTACAGCACAAGAGCTAGAAAGCCATCGCTCCGAGTTTACGATTATTTGTGCACCTGGATTTAAGGCAGACCCAGCAGTAGACGGAACGAATTCAGAAACATTCATTATTATTTCTTTCGAGAAGAAGATTGTCTTAATCGGCGGTACAGAATACGCTGGGGAAATGAAGAAATCTGTCTTCTCCATCATGAACTATTTGCTGCCTGAGAGGGATGTATTCTCCATGCATTGTTCAGCCAATGTCGGCCAGGAAGGCGATGTCGCCTTATTCTTCGGCCTCTCCGGTACAGGCAAAACTACTTTGTCTGCTGACCCGAGCCGCCGATTGATTGGGGATGATGAACATGGCTGGTCTCCTGGCGGTGTCTTTAATATTGAAGGCGGGTGCTATGCGAAATGCATCAATCTATCCCGGGAGAAGGAGCCGCAAATCTTCGATGCCATCCGCTTCGGATCTGTCCTTGAGAATGTCATGGTTGATGAGAAGACAAGAATCGCTGATTATGACAATGGCTTCCTGACGGAAAACACACGTGCAGCATACCCAATTGATGCGATCAGCAACATCGTTAATCCAAGTGTAGCCGGGCATCCAACTACGATTATCTTTTTGACTGCTGATGCATTTGGTGTTCTTCCGCCGATCAGCAAACTCACAAAAGAACAGGCAATGTACCATTTCCTTAGCGGCTATACAAGCAAACTTGCCGGAACAGAACGCGGAATTACCGCTCCTGAGGCTACCTTCTCAACCTGCTTCGGTTCTCCATTCCTGCCATTGCAGCCAACACGCTATGCGGATATGCTTGGCAAGAGCATCGAAGAACATAATGTACAAGTTTACCTTGTAAACACAGGATGGACAGGCGGAGTATACGGAACAGGAAGCCGAATGAAGCTTTCCTACACGCGCTTAATGGTGCAAGCGGCCCTAGAGGGTGAGCTGAATAATGTTGAAACCGTAAAAGACAGTATATTCGGATTACACATCCCGCTCCATGTTCCAGGAGTTCCCGATGTCGTCCTCCAGCCAAATAAAACATGGGCGGACGAAGAAGCTTACAACAAGAAAGCACATGAACTGGCAGCAAAGTTCCGGGAAAATTTCTTGTCATTTAAGAATATTGATCCTAGCATTGTCATTAAAGGCGGACCAATCGCCTAATTTAGCCAAAAGCGGAGAAAGGTTTCTCCGCTTTTTTTTGCGTGATTATGTATCATTTATGCTCTATCTTTTCAACAAGCGGCCACCTTACATCCCATTTCTTCATCTCAATTCTTCTCTCATATATGTTCATACGCTCTTTTGACTCTGAAAAGAAAGTAGTAGGGCGTATCTTCATCCTTATAAGATCATGAATGCCCCAGGGTGCAATTAATTGCAGTTTCCCCTGCTCATCCAATTTGACCCCAAGGGCACTTACTGTTTCAGGGAACTTCGATATGGCATCACTCGAAGACACATAGGGTGTTATTCTATTGACCACATGCATGCGTGCCTCATTCTTTACCGACCATGGTCTTCCGGGAAGCAATTGCCGCAGCTGGCGCTCTAACTCCTTCTCCACACTCTCCTCTGCTTGTTCCTCATCAAAGTAGATGAAATCAATGTCAGGAAGGGGGCTGCGCTTCGTATATCCATGTAAGACATCCCATATCTTAGTGCGGACAAACCCCGCGCAAATCCACCAATCAGGCTTATGTATGGCACGTGCTGCCTCCAGGGTCTCCATCATCCAATGGTCTTGCTCGATGGCTTTAAGGATATCTGCCTCATTCTCCATTCCCCGTCCCCTCCCTTTTCTTCATAGCAACCACTGATCCCTTCACCAATTTTAGAAAACACCAAAAGTCTTTGTCTATTTCCCAAAGGCTATCCATTTCCATCCTTAATGAAATAGCAAAAAAAGCAAACAGCATTATGAATCTGTTTGCTTTACTCTCTCTTAGTTGCTTGAATTTAAGGAGATGAACTGATAAGTAATCGTTGTCTTGGCATTCTCCCATTCGACTTTCTTGATCAATGCGGTCCCTCTTGTCTCTCCCTCCAAGGTCCTCCTAATTTCTATCGGAATATCGATCGGATATATTCTGTAGCCGTCCTTTTGCAGGGTAAAGAGATTTTCTTGTACACGTTTTTCATTTGATTTCGTCACAATGAGGGTATTCAACTCCATTGGCATGCCCACATTATTCAACTCCCCCGTTTATTCTACTTACCTACTATCGTACCATTGGAAGCCGTTTCTTTCATCCATTTCGTCAAATCCCGGACGATTTGGCGGTTTATTCTTGGCGGAAAATAATGCGTAAAGCCTGGGAAATACCATGTTTCCGCTTGTCTTTGCGTGTCCATCAGCCGTTCCTCGAGCATCACAGCATGCTGGATTGAAACATTTTCATCATCCTCTCCATGAATGATAAGAACATCACAGTGAATCTTATCTGCATGATAGAGCGGTGTACGCGCTTTGTAGGCATCAGGATATTTCATCGGGCTTCCGCCAATGACCCGTTTGAGCATCCTCCTGAGATCAATCCGCTCTTCATAAGTAAGGACCATATCAGAAACACCGCCCCACGTCACAAGGGAGGCCGCTTCCGGGCAGCTGATGGCTGTCCAAAGGGCCATTATTCCTCCGCGTGAGAAGCCGAACAGATGGACCCTGTCAGGCTTGACCATTGGATGCCTCTTCAATAATTCAAAGCCGGCAATCGCATCCCAGCGATCCTCAAGGGCAAAGTCCTCATCCCCCTCCCCTCCTTGATTCCCTCGATAAAAGGGAGCAAAGACGACAAATCCTTGAGAGGCAAATTGAATAATCCGGCTTGGCCTAACCGTTCCGACATTTTTAATACCGCCGCGCAAATATAGAAATCCATCATACATTCCCGCTTCTTTCGGTTCAGCAAGCAATCCCTTTACGACCAATCCATTCGAAAGATAGCTCACCATATATAAAGAAATCCTTGGATGCGGGGAAGGATATCGTCTTTTCTCGACTATTTCCCCAAGCTTAGAGAACTGCTGTTCCACATTGCCTCAATCCTTTCACATATAGGCCTTCACACATTTTTTCTTGAATACATACAATGCAAGTATCAAACCTACGGCATACATATTGCCTGTTAAGGAGGAATTTCCCTTGAAGAACAAGCTTAAAACCAGCCTAATCTCCTTGTTTTCCATCGTTCTTCTTTTTAGTTTAGCTGCCTGTAAAGATAACGGAGAAGAAAAGAAGAAGACGCTGAAACCTGTCCGAGTAGCAGAGGTCACCCGCTCCATATTCTATGCTCCGCAATATGCTGCCATTGAAAAGGGCTTCTTTAAAGAAGAGGGCCTTGATATCGACCTGCAAACCGCCTGGGGCGGAGATAAAACCATGACGGCCCTATTATCAGGCGGTGCTGATATCGCACTTGTCGGCTCAGAAACCTCCATATATGTGCATGGCCAAGAATCACGCGATCCGGTTATTAATTTCGCCCAGCTCACCCAAACCGACGGCACCTTTCTTGTTTCCCGGAAACCAATTGAGAATTTCAACTGGGATATGCTCAAAGACAGTACCTTTTTAGGGCAGCGTAAAGGCGGCATGCCGCAGATGGTCGGCGAGTTTGTGCTAAAAAAACATGATATTGACCCGAAGAGCGACTTGAACTTGGTTCAAAACATCGACTTTGCCAATATCGCAAGCGCCTTCTCATCCGGCACCGGTGAATTTGTTCAGCTATTCGAACCCCAGGCCAGCATGTTCGAAAAGGAAGGCAAAGGCTATATCGTCGCCTCATTTGGCCAGGAATCCGGTCATGTTCCTTATACAACCTTCATGGCCAAACAAAGTTATATAAAAGATAACCAAGATACCGTTGAAAAATTCACACGTGCTATCTATAAAGCCCAGCAATGGGTGCAAGAAACGGATTCAAAAGAAGTAGCCGATGTCATCTCTCCTTATTTTGAGGACACCGATGCCTCCATCATCGCCATGGCGGTTGAGCGGTACAAAGCACAGGAATCATTTGCCCTTGACCCCATCCTTGATCAAGCGGAATGGGCAAACCTCCAGGACATCATGAAAGAAGCCGGAGAACTTGATTCCTTTATCGACCATCAAACATTAGTGGATACCTCCTTCGCTAAAGAAGTATCCAAATAAAAAGGAGCGCATAGCATCATGCCTTTACTCCAAATTGAAAATGTCTCACATCTATATTTATCCAAAAATGAAGCATCCGTCGCGCTTGAAGACATCACGCTAAGCGTCGAGAAAGGGGAATTTATTTCCCTTCTCGGCCCAAGCGGCTGCGGCAAAACCACCCTGCTCTCTATTGTCTCCGGTTTAATGAAGCCTACAGAGGGCTCTGTCACCATATCCGGTCATAATGTATTGGAAAACAGAGAAGACATTGGCTATATGCTTCAGCAAGACTACCTGTTTCCATGGAAAAACATTAAGGAAAATATTCTGATTGGCCCTAAGCTTTTGAAGAAGCTGGATCAAGAACATGAAGCAAATGCCGTGGCGCTGCTTGAACAAATTGGACTTGGAGACGTTTTAGCCAAATTCCCGCGCGAATTATCCGGAGGGATGCGCCAGCGAGTCGCACTTGTTCGCACGCTTGCCACTAACCCGTCTCTCCTTCTGCTCGATGAGCCATTTTCAGCCCTCGATTTTCAGACTAAGCTTAAATTAGAGGACCTGGTCTCATCAACCTTGAAGTCCTTTGGAAAAACAGCTATCCTAGTCACCCATGATATCGGGGAAGCTGTGGCCATGAGTGATCGTATTTTTCTGCTTTCTCCCCACCCCGGCAAAATTCAAAAAGAGTTCATTGTTCCGAGTGAAGTCAGGGATCTTTCTCCATTTATGGCCAGGAATCACCCTGATTACAATGAAATCTTTCAATCCATCTGGAAGGAGATGGAGCAATATGCCTGATGATAATAAGGTTCAAGCCCTGCATCGCGGTTACCTTCAGCAATTGAAAAAATCACAGCGCCAAGTATGGAGCTACCAGGGAATTTTGTTTATTCTCTTTTTCGCTTTATGGGAAACAGCGAGCCGGCTGCTATGGATTGATCCGCTTCTTTTCTCCTCCCCTTCAAGCGTTATTGAAATGCTTATCGAGAAAATCCAAGACGGAAGCCTCGCCGCCCATACCGGTCTCACTTTATTTGAGACTGTTGTCAGCTTCATTCTCGGCACGCTTCTTGGAACAATTTTAGCTGCCGCGCTATGGTGGTCACCGCTTCTATCGAAAGTATTGGATCCATACTTGGTCATCTTTAACGCGATGCCAAAGGTAGCCCTAGGGCCTATCATAATCGTCGCCATGGGACCTGGTCTTTCTTCCATCATCGCAAATGGGATTATCATCTCTGTCATCATCACCACCATAGTTGTGTATACAAGCTTCAGGGACATTGACCCGAATTATATTAAGGTGCTGCAAACCTTTAAGGCTAAAAGAGGACGCATCTTTATGGAAGCCGTCCTTCCTTATTCCATGCCGGTAATTATATCCACCCTAAAAGTTAATGTCGGGCTTGCATGGGTAGGGGTTATTGTCGGCGAATTCCTCGTCAGCTCAGAAGGGCTCGGCTACTTAATCATCTACGGATTCCAGGTCTTTAATTTCACGCTTGTACTCATGTCCTTGCTCGTTATTGCCGTCTTTGCTACCGTTATGTATAAATTCGTGGAATACCTTGAATCAAAACTCATTCGTGATCAGCAGCTTTAATGATGCTCAGCCGATCCAATGAATAAGGAACCACCTCATCCTTCATAATAAAGCTGTATTCATGGCTAGTTTGATAGTTATCCGGCAATTGTTTCAGCAAGAGTGGACCATCCGTCTCCATATAATCGCTTTTGCTCTCTAGCTCAATAATATTTGCATGGTAGACAGCTTTAATGATTGGTGATGCATCACTGTCCACTCGATATTCGCCAAGAGGAACCAGATTACCTGCAATCCCCCCTGTTTCTTCTCTCACCTCACGTATCGCTGCCTGAACAGGGGTTTCATTTTCTTCAACTTTTCCACCGGGAAATTCAATTCCGCGCTTAGGATGTTTCGTCAGCAGCCACTTCCCCTCAAATGAACAAATCACGAGAACATGGGCAGCCCTCTCCTCAAATAATCCTTGCTCATCATGCCATTGAACCTCATTCCCATAGAAATCCTGAAATTTCTTCATTCTTGTCACCTCCTCTTGAATGGTTAATTCATGGCCTAATCTACATAAGATTATAGCATTCCATTCCCATTCCCCCATATCCAACGCTTTCTTTGCAATATTTCTTATTTTTAAAGAGTAGACTTAATAATGTTTGGGTAAACAAATACTATACGAATAGAAGAATACAGAGGAAGGAGCCTAAAGCATGAATTTCATAGATGAATTATATCAACTATATCGTGATAAACTGACCGGGGATGACGAAGATATCGATGTATTGACACTCGCTGTTTTGGAGCAGCTTGACCGCACTGATATGCTACAGCTGATTAGTGAACTAGAGGACCATGAACTATACAATCTGATGGGGTTATATTTAGCTGACAGCTTAAAAAAGCGCTTTGCGAATGATATAATTGAACCGGGTATTTCCAAATTAATTCATTGATTGGCATGCATACATAGCCGAACCTTCCTACTTGAGGAGGTTTTTTTCGTTGTGCTCAAAATGGTATACTATCCTAAATGTGTCTTTTAGGAGGATAATAAATGGGAATAATGTACATAGTATTTCTTGTTAGTGCCATTATTATCGTCGTCACCATCGCTGTTACAGCTATGGTTACAACAAAAGCGTACGAATATAAGCATACAATTGACCCCATAGAAAACAATCCGCACATCAAAGAAGAAGTACCATCTGAGAACAAATAAAAAAGGGAGGATTAATCCTCCCTTAGGTCAGGCAAAAACTTGCTTTAAGTCTTCCTTTGATTGTTTCAGCCAGAAATTCATCAATTTCTTCGCACCCTCTAAATCATGTAATTTAGCCTGGCCGCATTGTTTTTCGTTAGCTGCTGGAATCTCAGTGATTTCAACCGCTTCCTTCATCGTCTTATCAAGAACATCGATGATTTCCTCAACCGTCGGCTCACCGCTCACAACGAGATAAAATCCAGTCTGGCAGCCCATTGGAGAGATATCAATAATATCGAAATGACTATATTCCTCAGCATATTTACGAATATTAAAGGCAAGCAAATGTTCTAATGTATGAATCGAGTCAGGCTTCATCGCTTGTTTGTTCGGCTGGCAGAAACGAATATCAAACTTATTCACAACACCGTCGCTCCCCACCTTATGAACGCCGCAATGGCGGACATATGGTGCTTTAACCGCATTATGATCCAATTCAAAGCTTTCTACAGATGGCATTATTCATGACCTCCTCTTTTACTCCTATTCATTCTACCTCTTCCGCGCATATATTTCATCTTAAAAATTTGCTGTTTCCAGCAAAAAACTTTATCATATGGGAAACAGTCCAAACAGGAAAGAAGTTATCCGACATGAAAAAAATACTGCTAAAAATAATACGTTTTTATCGAGTAGGCATCTCACCGCTAAAACCGCCAAGCTGCCGTTTTTATCCAACTTGCTCCACATATGGTCTTGAGGCTATTGAACGCTTTGGAGCATTAAAAGGAACATGGCTGACCATTAAACGAATATCAAAATGTCATCCCTTCCATCCAGGAGGCTTCGATCCCGTACCGGAGAAAAAGGATAGTTGATAAACTACTTGATTTATTAAAAAAAACGCTGTATGATTACTCTATATTAAATCGAAATCATTTCGATTTATTTTTATGTCGTTTAAATCGTAATCAGTACGATTAAGATAAAAAGGAGGCAATAGCTTTGCGTAAGCTAACATTTATATTCGCACTAATTCTGACAGCATCCGTTTTCTTGGCCGGCTGCGGTTCGTCCTCATCCGAGACCAAGAAAGATGATAATAAAATAACCATCTACACAACTGTTTATCCTCTCCAATACTTTGCGGAACAAATTGGCGGCGACTATGTTGATGTAAACTCTGTCTATCCAGCCGGAGTTGATGAACACACCTTTGAACCAACCCAAAAGGACATCATCAACATTGCAGAAGCTGACCTATTCTACTATATAGGCTATAATCTTGAGGGCTTTGTTACCAACGCTAAGAAAACGTTAAAGAATGAGAATGTGGATATGATCGCTATTGGCGAGGAGGTTCACATTGGTAAGGACAGCCCTGAAGCGGAAGAACATAATCATGAGGAAGAAGCTAATCACGATCATGATCATGGCTCAACTGACCCTCATCTATGGATTGACCCAGTCTACGCAAAGGAAATGGCCGAATTAATCAAGGACTCCCTATCCTCTAAACTGCCTGAGCAAAGCGATACATTCGAGTCAAATTATGAAGCATTGGCTGAGAAGCTGGACAATCTGAATGAGGATTACTCCAACACAATCGAGAACGCCAAGCATTCTGAATTCCTCGTATCCCATGCTGCCTTTGGGTATTGGACAGCTAGATACGGACTTGATCAAATCAGCATTTCCGGCATTTCTACTTCAGAGGAGCCAAGCCAGAAATCCTTACAGAATCTTGTGGAAGAAGCAAGAGAACATAACTTAAAATACCTCCTTGTTGAGCAGAATGTCAGCAGCAAATTGACAAATGTGATCAAAAATGAGGCCAACCTGACCACACTTCCTATTCATAATCTGGCTACATTGACTCAGGATGACATTGACAAGGACCGTGATTATTTCTCCATCATGGAAGATAATCTTGAATCATTGGATACAGCCCTAAACTAAGCTGATAAACAAAAGCGGAAGATGACTCCTGCATTGGAAGTCTGTCTTCCGCTTTTTTATCATTTCATGCCCATATTTTTCTGCTCATAAAACACATTTTCCGCTGCATCCTAAACATTAAAGGAGGGGATTGATGATGCCACATGGAGTCAAATGCTCAGTCGATTCATGTCATTTCTGGAAAGAGGGCAATAAATGTGCAGCCGAACGAATCGCTGTGCACACCTATTCAGAGGAGCGTGCCTATAAAAGCGGCGATACCGGCTGTAAGACATTCCGTCCTGCAAGTGAAACAACCCTTTAATATCATGAGGCTTCTCTCACGAGGAGCCTCTTTTTTGTAAAAGTCAGACTAGTTTTAGAGCTGAGTTGATTATATAATAAATTCAACATATAGAATAAAACTTTTCAAAAAGGGAGAAGTTGAGTGATGCTAAATAAAATGCTAAGTTCTATTGGAATTGGAGCAGCCAAGGTCGATACTCAATTGTATAAAACAAGCTACACAGTAGGAGAAGAGTTAGCCGGTAAGGTGATTATTCAAGGCGGCAAAACAGAACAGCAGATTGAGCGGCTTTATCTGTCACTTATGGTAACGTATGAGGTCGAGCAAGATGATAAAAAGTTCACCCAGAAAGCAGCGGTTGAGAAATATCAAATATCCGAAGCATTCCTGATTCAGCCAAATGAAGTAAAGGAAATCCCGTTCTCCTTCCAGCTGCCCTATGACGTTCCTATTACAAAAGGGCGTACACGCGCATGGGTCCAAACTGGATTGGATATCAAAAACGCTGTTGACCCGCAAGACCAGGATTATATTGATATTAATCCCCATCCGCTTGTACTGGAATTTCTCCAGACTGTTAGCGCGATTGGATTCCGTCTGCGTGAGGTAGAATGCAAGAAAGCACCTGCATCCCTGCGCAAGAGATTCCCGTTTGTACAAGAATTTGAATTCAAGCCAATCAGCGGAGAATTTCGTTCAAAACTTGATGAGCTCGAAGCCATTTTTTACGTTTCGAAAGATCAAATAGATGTTCTTCTCCAAATTGACAGAAGAGCTCGCGGCTTTGGGATTTTTGAAGCTCTAGGGCTTGATGAAAGCTTTGTCAGGTTCACCTACGGCCATGGGGATTTGTCATCACTCAGCAGCAGGTTGACCAGTCTTATCCGCCAGCATAGCTAAAAGAATTACAGGCTAGCTTTAGTCTAGCCTAATCATTAAAAACAAAATGAAAGCGCCTTCATAGAGGCGCTTTCATTTTATTTAATTTCCTTTAATAATGACGCGACTTCTTTTTCAGCAATGTTAGTAATTGCGGTTATTACTGATAATGGAAGTCCGCGCCGCAATAGAATCTCTGCAATTAAATATTGCTTTTTCGAACGAGCCATTTTCTCCCCGCCTTTTCATGTCTTTTTTTTATTATACTGGAAATCAAGACTGAAAAGAATAAGTCCTTCACCTAATTTTCTGAATTAATCAAAAATATTTGGTTAATTCTTTCCGGACGAGCTTATTAGAAGCATTACGGGGAAGCTCCTGCAGAATGGCGAAATATTTGGGAATCTTGTACCTGGCAAGCCTCTCTTTACAGAAATGGAGAATTTCCTCCTCATTGAATACGGCACCATCCTTTAAGACGAGCGCGGCTGCTGGTACGGCTCCCCAGCTATCATCACTTATTCCAGTCACACCTGCTTCCCTCACAGCGGGATACGCACTCAGCACGGATTCAATCTCTGCCGGATACACATTCTCCCCGCCGGAGATGATTAAGTCAGAACGGCGGTCAAGCATATATAAATAGCCCTCCTCATCCAAGTAACCGAGGTCCCCTGTATAAAACCAGCCATCCTTAAAAGCTTCACTACCTCTTCCATGAAGATAGCCTGGTGTCACATTCGGTCCTTTAACGCGTATCTCTCCAGGTTCATTAGCGTTTGCTTCACGGTCTTCCTTCCAGATAGAGATTGCACATGGGAATAAGGGCTTGCCGGATGAACCAATCTTCCTTATAGCATCCTCCGGCGCAAGGGTAGCGATTTGAGATGAGGTCTCCGTCATACCATATGTCTGGAAGACGCGTATCCCCTTCTCTGCGCTGCGTTTCAATAATGGCATTGGTGCAGGCCCGCCGCCTAAGAGCATGCCGCGAAAGCTCTCTGGGTACTCTGCTTCTCTCAAATCATCCAGCATACGGCTTAACATAGCAGAAACTACGGACATAATGGTCACGCCTTCAGTTTGAATGGCCTCATTTGCAAGCCTTGGATCAAATTGCCGATGAAGGACAACCGGACTTCCATAGATGACCGAGCGAAATAAGATGGATAGACCACTTATATGAAATAACGGCATTGTGCATAACCATTTGTCATTGTCCCCTAAACCAAGATTGAGCACAGAGCCATAAGCACTGAATAAATGGTTGCCATATGTTTGTTTGACGGCCTTTGGCTTACCTGTCGTTCCAGATGTATACATAATCGTTGCTGTATCAGCAAGGTCCTGTTCTTTAAGGACAAGACAGGACTGAGGCGCTGTCTCCCTAAGTGACGCTAATGTAATTATCTTGACCTTACTCTCCGTTTCCTTATCCGAAATCAAGAAAGCTGCCTTTGCATCCTGGAGCTGCCACTCTCGCTCATGGTCGGTCAACCGTACATTGAGCAAAAGCGTTTGAGCCCCAATCATCATCAGCCCATGAATGACGAAGACCATCTCAGCACTGTTACGCATTTGCAGCGCCACTAGCTGTCCGCGGGAGATGCCATGGCCCGTGAGCTTTTCGGCATAAAGAAGAGACATCTGTCTTAATTCCTCAAAGGACCAGCGGCTTCCCTCAAAGAACAAGGCGGCTCTCTCAGGAGTTAAGGCTGCTCGTTGATTAAGCAATTGCGGTATAGATGAAATTCCTTGTGTTAACATATCCTCACCTTTTTCACTCTATAAAAATGGAAACAGCCTGACGAAACTAAGCGTCAAGCTGTGTGCATAAAATCTAAATCAAGGGAATCTTGGGAATTGGCCAAAGTCGGGCTTGCGTTTCTCCTTGAAAGCATCCCTTCCTTCTTTCGCCTCATCCGTTGTATAGTAAAGCAATGTTGCATCTCCGGCTAATTGCTGTAGACCTGCCAAACCGTCTGTGTCCGCGTTGAAGGAAGCTTTCAAGAATCGAAGTGCTGTCGGGCTCTTCTCGAGCATGATCTCACACCATTCAACCGTTTCCTTCTCCAAATCTTCTAGAGGAACCACTTTATTAACTAGTCCCATATCAAGCGCTTCTTGTGCATCATATTGACGGCATAGGTACCAAATTTCCTTTGCCTTTTTATGGCCGACGATTCTTGCCAAGTAGCCTGCTCCATATCCGGCGTCAAAGCTTCCTACATTTGGTCCAGTTTGTCCAAAACGAGCGTTTTCTGCCGCAATCGTTAAGTCACAAACAACATGCAGCACATGACCGCCGCCAATTGCATAGCCAGCAACCATGGCTACTACTGGTTTTGGAATGACGCGAATCAAGCGTTGAAGATCCAGCACGTTCAAGCGCGGAATTTCATCATCACCCACATATCCGCCATGACCTCTCACCTTTTGGTCACCGCCTGAACAGAAGGCCAAGTCTCCGGCACCTGTCAGAATA
>X410_Impala__coassemble_145_pt1 | contig 15076 bp, 10 predicted proteins | sample X410_Impala__metabat2_high_PE_006 | metagenome-assembled genome bin X410_Impala | reverse complement strand
GTCTTGCTGCTTACTAAACCAGTCTTCTTATCGGTTGTCGTCGCATAAAGGACAGTACCGGCTTTTAGCTTATTCGGAAGCTTGATGGAAAACTTGCCTCCTGAAGCAGTTGCTGTCAGCTTCAATTTCTTATTATCTGTGATGGTGACAGTTGAGCCGGTAGCAGCCTTGCCTGTGATTGTCTTGCTTGCATCAGACACGGCATTTATGCTCGGTTTCTTAGGACCAGCAACCTTGTTAATAGTTATCGTTTTGATGACCTCATGTCCGACCAGGTCTGTGAGCACGAATTCAACTTCGTTGGCTCCATCTTCAAGATTAAGGGTAACATCCTTTGTTTTCTTGAATTCCTTGTATGTCGGGAAGTCTTCCATATCTACGAACGTGTTGATTTCTTCATTTCCATTGACCAAAAGGCGGAGCGCATTATAATTGTCTGCGACAGATACGGTCACCTTTTGGGTGGATGATGAGGTATATTCCTTATACTTCACATCAAGGGTTGGAGCTTTTGTGTCAATATAGATTTCTCTGTTGAAATCAATCTCATTTCCTGCCTTGTCAGCGGCAAGGAAACGGATTTCCTGTTTGCCTTCCTTGCTGAAGGTAATGGTGTCTTCGAAGTCGTGTCGTTTCTTCTCCTCATTCCATGTTAAAGTCAGATCCTTTGTTTTTCCTTCATAGGCGACCTTCACATAATCTAGCTCAGAGTCGTCTGTTACATAGCCTTTTACAGGAATCTCCAATGAATCGAAATTACCGGTTGCTTCGGGAATTTCAGAAACGATATATGGAACAGTCTGGTCACCGCTTGTTTGGAATTCATGGTTTCCGGCATAATCATGGGCTGTGACCTTAATATCGTCACCTTCATTGACGGTAACTGGTGTTTTATCTTCATTCTTATAGGTGTAATCCGTTAGCTTAATGCGATATTTGTTATCGCTAGTCGGCGCGATGCGGGCATCGAGCTCATTTCCGTTAATGGAGATGGTCAAGTATTTGACTCCAGATCCAGAACGAGTATCTGCTGCTTGGAAGGTGATGGTTTTTGTTTCATCATCATATTTCAGCTTTGATACGGTAGGTGCCGTATTGTCTACTAGTACAGGCATTTTGAATACTTGCGGCTGCTTGCCCTCATAGTCAATCATTGACTTGACTTGATAGTAATATAAGCCTTCTGCAACTAGCTTATTATTAGCCTTTCCATCCCATTTCGTCATAGCTGGGTTAAATGAAATTGGTGATGAGGCATAATAATTCTTTCGCTGATTCTTGTCCGTAAATAATTTTCGCAAGACATTGCCATTTGAATCAACAACCGAGTATTCTACTGTTTTGGCATTACGCAAGAACGAAAGAGCCGGTGCTGCTGTGTCATATACACCATCTCCATTTGGCGAGAAGGCGATTCTTTCCGGATTCATAGTGTCATTGAATGGGTCAACTCCGTAATACTCGCCAGTGACTGGGTCAGCCATGCCGGTAGCTCCGTAGAAGGATTCCGGATCATTTGGCAGCGGATCGATAATATTGGCCTTATTCCAATCACCTTTAAATCCGACAAATGGGACTGAAAGCGTTGGCAGGGAATCTTCCTTGTTCTTGGCTTTCAAGAAGACAAAGCCTTCTGTGAAGTACCCATTTTTGAATGCTTTTTCAAGATTTGATTTGGCATTCTTTAAATTGATGGTAATGGTTAAATCCTTTGATTTCCCTGCTTTAACGGTCAATGTCTTATCTGAAGTGACAACTGCTTTTTCGATTTCTTGTGGTGTCAAATCATTGAAGAGCAAGCCGCCTTTTTCATAGAGGGCATCTGTCAATACGCTCGTGTCGACCGTATAAGTCGCATCCTTTTTGCTGAAGTTCGTCGCTGTTAATGTGAAGGAGAATTGGTCCTTCGTGATTTCCCTTAAGGTGACCTTTCCTAAGTCCGTACCCTTTTGGACAACATAAACAGGTGTATGGATGGCTGAATTTAACTGCATGACACCCGAACCTTGTCTGCGCGGCGAGTAATAGGTGCTGCCTTCAGGATCTTTAATGGTTGCAGATGTGTTCATTAATAACGTTTTCGCGCGCTGAACCTTATCTTTGCCCGTAAGCTTAGGGAAGGTTTCTTCCACATATTGAAGGACTAGGGCTGAACCGCCGGCAACATGCGGGGCAGCCATCGATGTTCCGCTCATGACCCCGTATTTATCATTGTTTAAGGTCGAGTAAATCTTTCCGCCTGGTGCTGCGATTTCAGGCTTGAAATCAAGGTTAGGCGTTACGCCCCAAGAAGTGAAGGTGGATAGATGGCCTGCAGAGGTGTTCTCAAGCTGGATCATCTCTCCGGTAAATTTGACTGTTCCTGTGCCGCCTGCTTCAATAATTTTCTCTTCAAACTTAGTTCCATCGCTTACCCGTAAGGAAACGAGCGGAATGGTTGGATTGCTTAACGCCATGCTGACAAAATCGCCGTGAGCAGGTGTGCCTCTGACGATGACGCCGCTCGCACCAGCACTTTCCGCTTGCTTTTGGATTTCTCCGTAATTGGGATTCGCCGCAGACCTCACGGCAAATACAATCTTGCCTCTGACATCCTTGCCCTCATATTTATCAGGGGCACCATCTGCGACATAGACGACTTCCTGCTCAGCTTTTTTGAACACATCGAGCGGTAGAGGGGAAGCCTGTGTTTTGTATCCGGCCTCATAAGCGACACCGCCGATTGTGAAGGTGAATTTGTCGACAAGGACATGTGTGTTTTCAAGAGATGCAACAGAAATGGAATCCTTCGACACGCTTGGTGAACCGACTAAACCGATATCCGGGTTAGAGGCAAGCGGGTCATGATAGCCATCAGAGAACTGGGCGGAATTCCCGGCAGAAATGGACATGAGGACACCATTTTGTACGGCCCTTTCAATCGCCTTTTGTTCCGGGTCTTCCGGGTTTTGGAAGGCGCCTGTTGAGCCTAGGCTCATATTGATGACATCTGCGCCAAGCAAGATTGCATCATCAATCGCCTTGATATAGATATCTCCCCAAGTAGATGGCATGGCTGCGTCATTTCCAAAGACTTTTAGCGCCAGCAATTGTGTTTCAGGGGCAATCCCTTTTATGCCGCCGCTTTCTTTTTGGCCATTGGCACCAACTGTCCCGCCGACATGCATCCCGTGCATGGAAGCGTCAGGGCCGAGGTCGAGGATTTCTTGGTTTTTGTCATAATAATTGTAGCCATATGGAACCTTGACTGTGTGGTATTTGCCAGGCAGCTTGTTCGTGGAGATGGATGCTTTCACATCGCTTTCAGATAACTTTGCTTCTTTCTCGTCTGTAAGAATCATGTCTTTATGGCTTGGGTCGATGCCGGTATCAACAACACCGACAACCGTGCCGGTACCATCATATCCGTCTACCCACGTCTCTTCAGCTTGGACAATGTCACCGCTTGAGACCATATCTGGTTTCGCTTTTGGCCGTTCATACTCATTTGCGATATAAACGGATGAAACATTGGAGAGCTTTTCGATTTCCGGGATGTCAGAAACCTTTGCCTCACCGCTGACCCCGTTAGCAACGACCGTGAAGGAATTTTCTATAGAGAAAGTAATGCTCTTTTTCTTGATGGAGGAGAGAAGGTCTGATTGTTCCTCTTTCACGGGAGATTGCAGGGCATTTTGCTTAGATTTGGACAATTCCTTAAATAGAACGCCTTGCTCTGTCGCGTATTCGATGGCAGGGCTTCCTTCTAATTCAATAATGATTCGTACCTTTTCATTTGGGTCATCAAACTGGCTTAAATCAAGCTTCGATTTTGCTTTACCGTCAAACGTTCCAGCGCTTTTTTGGTTATCTGTATTTGCGCTTACGCTCCCTATTCCGAACAACAAATTTGATAGTAATAGAATTACCGCTAAGAAAACAGCAGCTCCTTGCTTGAACATGTTTTTCAATCCGATTTCCTCCTCTTTAGTTTTCGGGTAGAAAAAGAATACGCTTCCTCCTTTGCCTAGGTATGTAGTTGGAGTCATAAGACTGCCAATATGTTAAATTTACCACCTTATTTCTTATAGATAAAGTAAAATTTGTAAAAATTTAGTATATTAAGAATTTTGGTGGGGAAGCTTGCGACATCTGCATTTCATTTGGCATGCGAGAGTCGCAGAAGCGGCTCAGTCTAGAGACCTAGTTAAAAATCAAGCTTGAGGACGTTATCTGAAAGAATGAATCCAGCTAAACTTAAGGCATAAGGAGGGAATGCAAAATGAAAAACATCGGAATCATCATCATAGCGATTATCGCCGGTTTTATTGTCATTGGAAATATTGGGCCCATCCTCGTTTTGGGCATTACGGTAGGAGCACTTTATTTCGTGTTTAAGCAGTATTTAAAGGCGGATAAGAATGGGAAAATCATCTGGGGCGCAATAGGGGTTATCATCTTGATTGCTGCCATTAGTAATCTGTCGGCTTTTGTTGGTCTAGCTGCCATGGTGCTGCTGTATTATCTCTATAAAAATTATCAGGATGATCGAACGGAAAAGGCGAACAGGGAAGATCCATTCAAGAAGTTTGAGAGAGAATGGGAAGAATTAAGCAAAAAATAAGAAGAGGAGTGCTGGTAAAATGACAGATTTATTCACAAAATTAAAGAGAACTTTGGAAGCAGATCTATATGAGGTCATGGAAACGAAGGATAAGAAGCATCCTTTATATAAGCTGAATCAATATTTACGGGAATCAGAGAATGAGGTTGGGCAAGTTCAGCGATTGATTGAAAGGCAGTATCGATTGAAGGATGAAGTGAAGCGTGAGCACCAGACAGCCTGCGATATGGCACAAAAACGCAAAGGCCAAGCGGAGATTGCGCGCGGTACTGAGGGGGCTCAGGAGCTTTATGAGTATGCCGTGCGTGAACAGTCGATTTATGAGGAACGAGCATCCCGCCTTGAACATATGCTTGTGCAAATTGAACTTGACCTTAAACAGCTTGAAGAGAAATTTACCGCCATGCAGCAAAGCTTGAAGGATATGCATATTAAGCGGCTTGAGTTAATGGGACAGGATAATTTGTCTAAGGTGCACGGGAAGATGGAAGAATTGATTGAGAAGGGGAGAGTTCCGAATGGAAAACGGAAGTCTTCAAATAGAGACAATGATCCCTTGGATATGCGGGTTAGGGCAAACCATTATGGAATGATCATGGATACACGTCTTGCAGCCATGGAGAAAGATGTGAAAAATAGAGAGGATTTAAGCTAGAAAAATGATATGCTAGTAGTTAGGGCGCAGGTGTTGTGACTTGCGCCTTATCGGACTTTTTTGTAGGAGGCAATCATATGTCAGGGTCGAAGGAACAATCACAATTAAAGCTCATATTGGTTGGCCTATTGATTGCGGGCTTGTTCGAGATTATTTTCATCCGGTTCGATGAGCTGCTCTTCAATGGAATTGTTGCCTTAGTATGCCTGCTTTATGGATATAAGAAATATGCTACCTTGACTGGAAAGATTGTCTTATGGGTTGGCCTATTCTTCGCCATATCAGGACTAATCAGCTTATTCGTCGTACGGGCTATTATTTTTATTTTACTATTATTATTTCTTCTTCATTATTTACAAAAAAGACGAGAGCCTGCTGAGATTAAGCCTTCCTTTGAAGGGAGCCAGGAAGCAAATTTTGTCACAGTCCATGGCCCGGTCGCAAGCCGTTTATTTGGGAATCAGTCCACACCTGAGGAGATTTATGAGTGGAATGATATCAATGTGGGGGTAGGATTTGGAGATGTGGTCATGGATTTGAGCAATACGGTTCTTCCGAAAGAGGAATCCATCATCGCCATTCGAACAATCGCCGGAAATGTGGAGATTCTCATTCCATATGACATTGGTGTAAAGCTATCTCATACAGCTCTCTACGGCACTGTTCGCTTATTCGACCAAGAGAAACGGGAAATTCGCAATCAGCAGATTGCCTATAAGACGGAAGGGTATGAGGAATCGAGCAGCCGCGTCAAAATCGTGACCTCTATCGGTGCAGGAAGCATCGTGGTGAGACGGATATGAGTATCGTCAAACGTCAGATTCTTATCTGCCTGACTATTGCCGTTATCGTCGTCATCATCATGGCAGGAGCCTATTATTATGTGTTCACGCCAGCTCATTGGCAGCCTTTCTATGAGAAAGAAATCTATCATATTCCATTTATATTATTTGTTCCGAGTGTTGCGATCGTCATTGGCTTGTTATTTGGGATTGCGAGCGGCTTATTTTATAAAAGTGAAATCAAAAGTCTTGATGAAACGATCTATAAGATGAAAAAGGGAGAAACCATCGAACATGCAAAGGAACCGAAAATCACGGATATCCGAGAGGCAGCCGAGAAATTAGCGGGGGTGCAGAGTACGATGCTCGAACAGGTGAGACGAACACAAGCGCTTGCCACCGAAAAGACGGAGGAGCAGGAAAAACTCGTTCAAAGCATGGTGAAGGAGGAGCGGAACAGGCTGGCAAGGGAATTGCATGATTCCGTCAGCCAGCAGCTTTTTGCCGCCTCGATGCTAATCTCTGCCATCAATGAATCCCCTGATGGGTCTAGTGAATGGCGCTCAAAGCAACTCAAGCTTACAGAGGGAATGATTCAGCAATCCCAGCTTGAAATGCGTGCGCTTCTTCTGCATCTTCGCCCGGTGCAGCTAAAGGATAAGAGCCTGAAAGAAGGGGTTGAAAACCTCTTATATGAGCTGAAGCAAAAGGTGCCGTTTGAAGTTTATTGGAATGTCGATGATTTGCTTTTAGAGAAGGGGGTTGAGGACCACCTCTTCCGAATTCTTCAGGAATCGGTCTCGAATACGCTACGCCATGCGAAGGCGAGCAGACTCGACGTGTATATTGTCAAGCATGAGCAAATGGTGATTCTGAGAGTCATTGATGATGGCAAGGGCTTTAATGTAAATGCAGCGAAGGCTGGCTCCTACGGAATGGACAATATGCGTGAGCGGGCTCTTGAGATTGGCGGGACCTTCAAGATTATATCTTTTCCAAATCAAGGGACACGTGTGGAAGTACGGGTTCCAATCGTGAAAATGGGTGATAGCAAATGATAAAGGTATTATTAATAGATGACCATGAGATGGTGAGGATTGGTGTCTCTGCCTACTTATCATCTCTTGCAGACATTGAAGTGGCAGGTGAGGCAGGAACCGGCGAGGAAGGGGTTGCTCTTGCGCTTTCTTTGCGGCCGGACATAATTTTAATGGACCTAGTCATGCCTGAGGTGGATGGGATTGAGGCCACTAAGCGCATTATCGCAAAATGGCCAGAAGCCAAAATTATCATCGTCACAAGCTTCATAGATGACGAGAAAGTTTATCCTGCCTTAGAGGCAGGGGCTATCAGCTATATGCTGAAAACATCGAAGGCAAGCGAGATTGCCAATTCCATAAGAGATACTTATAAAGGCCAGACCGTCCTGGAGCCTGAAGTGACCGATAAATTGATGGCGAAGCTCAGAAAGCCAAAAACACAAGCGCTGCATGAAGAATTGACTAGCAGGGAAAGGGAAATCCTGCTGTTGATGGCGAAGGGAAAATCGAATCAGGAAATCGCGGATGAGTTGTTCATTGCCATAAAAACAGTCAAGACCCATGTGAGCAATATCCTATCCAAATTACAGGTACAAGACCGGACGCAGGCCGTGATTTATGCATTCCAGCATCATTTAGTTGAAGTGGAGGAGTAATCCTTCGCTTTTTTGTTTGTATAAACCGAAGAAATTCATTTAGCCAGACCAAAAAAGGATGTCCTGCATAGCCCAATTTCAAAGGCTTTGCAGGACATCCTCTAGCGATTTAATCCCGTTTGTGCATGTTGCCGTCATAATCACGTGTTCGATCTTTCTGAACGGCTTGCTCCTCAGGCGGCTGGGTATTTCGTTCGAGATCTTGTGTGTCCTGTCCCATTCCGCGCAGGAAATCGAGTAATAGACCGACGGCGCGATTAACTTCTGGATCCTTTAGGGTCTTAGCAAAACCGAGATAACTAATCGGCTTTTCCTGTTCCTTATTCTCGGCCATTCGAGCGACACCGGCATTTAATTTCACTACGAATGGTTCAAGCTGCTTGACATTGATTGTGCCTAGGACGCCGACCAATAGCAGCATGTTCTTCAGAAGGTTGGTTGCTTCCGGATTGTCGAGCGCTTTAATGATGGTATAAAGTACTTTGTCGCCCTCTGCGAATAAACTTGTGGCCATCGTTAGGGCACCGCGGTTATTCATATGCTTCAGCAGATCAATCGTCTCAAGGATAGCATCCTTGTTTTCTAAAAGAGCTGTTTCAATTTCGCGTAGATCCTGTGCTCGTTTTTCCTCTTCAGTCAATTCAATCTTGTGGACATTTTTGATTGCCTTAGCCATTATTTTTCCGCCCCACTTTCGCTAGGTCTCCAGGGAAGATATAATCCTTGCGTGCCCATTTACGCTCTACTTCAACACCTTTTTGCGGGTTAGGGTTTCCGTTCCGATGGTTGATGCGCGGAAGCGGGCTGTCGCCATCATAGCTGATTACTTCCATCTTCGCTGATATTTCCTTGTAGGCCGGGGTGTCTGTGTCCTTGTCAGCAAAGCTCGATGTTAATAGATTGATTGCCCCGTCTCCTGAATCATTTAATGGGAGATAAACTTCCTTTCCTTTGACACGGTCTGTAATGAGGCATTTCACTTTTGCTGAGCCGTATGGAGAAGTCAAACGGACAAGGGTTCCGTCCTTAAGCCCTCTTTCCGCAGCAAGCTCAGGTGATACCTCAAGGAAAACATTAGGTGTCTTAGATGTGATTCCTTTGGATTTATAGGTCATATTGCCTTCATGGAAATGCTCCAGCAAGCGTCCGTTATTGATATGCAAATCATATTCTTCATCAAACTCAAGCGGTTTTGTCCATTCGACCGGGAAGAGACGGGCTTTGCCATCCGGGAACGGGAACCGGTCCTTAAACAAGAGCGGTGTGTCAGTTCCATCAGGGGCAACCGGCCATTGCAGGGTGTTATAGCCTTCAAGCAAATCATAGGATACTCCTGCATAAAGCGGTGACAGGGAAGCTGCCTCTGCCATGATTTCGCTAGGGTGACTATAATTCCAGCCTGCCCCAAGCTTATTGGCTACTTCCATGATAATCTGCCAATCAGGCTTTGAGTCGCCGAGCGGTTCCATTGCTTGGTATAAACGCTGGATACGACGCTCGGTGTTTGTGAATGTTCCTTCCTTCTCCAAACTTGGTGCGGCAGGGAGGACAACATCGGCGAATTCGGCCGTTCTGGATAAGAAAATATCTTGTACAACAAAGAAGTCAAGCTTTTCAAAAGCAGCATGAACATGATTGATATTGGAATCGACGAGTCCCATTTCCTCGCCTTTTAGATACATCGCTTTTAAGGAGCCGGCATGAATCGCTTCAATCATATCATGGTTATTTAGGCCAGGGCGGTCAGTTAATTCAACACCCCATGCTTTTTCATACTTGGCACGAACATCCGGGTCGGATACGAACTCATAACCAGGGAATCGGTCTGGCATGCTGCCGAAATCACTTGCCCCTTGAACATTATTATGACCGCGCAGCGGGTAGGAGCCGGCACCAGGACGAGCATAATTCCCTGTTATCAGCAATAGGTTAGAGATGGCAGTGCTTGAATCACTTCCGCCAAGATGCTGAGTAATCCCCATTGCCCATAGCACACATACGCCGTCAGATTCATGAATAGTCTTAGCGATGGTGATTAAATCTTCTTTGGAGATGCCCGTTACTTCTTCGGCATAATCAAGGGTATATTTTTGAATGCTCTCAATATAGTCTTCAAGTCCGTTTACCTTCTCTTCAAGGAAACGTTCATCTGCCCATCCTTGGTCAATGATGTATTTTGTCACAGCAGACAGCCAGACGAGGTCGGAGCCTACTTTTGGCTGAACGAATAAATCTGAGCGGTCAGCCATTTCGTGTTTACGAATATCGGCGACGATCAGTTTTTGGCCATGCAGCTTATGAGCCCGCTTGACGCGTGTTGCAAGCACCGGATGGGATTCAGCTGTATTAGAGCCAATGACGATTACGCATCCTGCCTGTGCGATATCTGTGATGCTTCCAGAGTCTCCGCCATAACCGACTGTTCGGAACAAGCCGACTGTCGCAGGTGACTGGCAATAACGGGAGCAGTTGTCTATGTTATTCGTGCCAATGACGGCACGCCCGAGCTTCTGCATCAGATAGGATTCCTCATTTGTACATTTGGAGGAGGTGATGAAGCTTAAGGCATCAGCGCCATGATTTTCCTTGATTTCTGTGAATTTAGAGGCGATGAGATTGAGGGCTTCTTCCCATTCTGCCTCACGGAAATGGTCTCCTTCACGAATCAATGGTTTTGTGAGACGTTCCTCGCTGTTAACATAATCCCAGCCGAATTTTCCTTTTACGCAGGTGGAAATGCCGTTAGCCGGTGCTTCGACTTGCGGTTCGACCTTCAGAATCTTGCGTCCCTTTGTCCAAACATCGAAGCTGCAGCCGACACCGCAGTAGGTACATACAGTTTTTGTTTTCTTGATCTTAGCGTCACGCATTGCGGATTCGACATCAGAAACAGTGAGGATAGAGCCATAACCTGTCTCAACGCCTTTAATGATTTCAATCATCGGACGCAAGGTAGGCTTTTCGATTGCGGTCATAAAGCCAGCTTCGCCAACCATGCCTTTCTCCATCATCGCATTACATGGGCAGACGGTTGAACAATGCCCGCAAGAAACGCAAGAGGACTCATTGATCGGCACATCATTATCCCAAATAACGCGCGGTTTATCCCTTTCCCAGTCGATGCTGAGCGTTTCTGTTACCTGCACATCCTGGCAGGCTTCAACACAGCGGCCGCACAGGATACATTGATCCGGGTCATAACGATAGTAAGGATGGGAATTGTCCTCTTGGTAAGGCTTTGGCTCAAAGGGGGTGCTTTGATGATTGATTTTCATTTCCTTAACAGTATTATGTACTTCGCAACCCCCGTTATTGTAATCACAGACTGTACAATATAGTTCATGCTTATGAAGGATCCGGTCCATCCCGATGACCTGGGCTTTTTTCACTTCTTTCGATGTGGTGTCAATAACATCTCCAGGTTTGACGATTGTCGAACAGGAGCGCACCAATTCGCCATTTACATTGACAATGCATGTGTCACACGTTTCAATTGGTCCTAAGCTTGGATGATAACAAACGCTCGGAATCTCGATAGAACTGTCTGAGAGAAGCTGCAAAACGCTCTGCTCATCCTTCAGCTCCACGTCAACTCCGTTGATTTTGACATGATTATTGCTCAAATTGCCAAACCCCTTTCGGTAAAAAAAATATGACTCCATAGTAAATACACTTAGAAATCTCTACCCTATTTATAAAAGGCAAAACACCATTTATGGAATATGTGTCTAAATATGTTATTTTTACTCAAGTCGAGGGTAAAGACAGGAAATGGTAGGTGAGTGATATGGATGAGAACGTAATAAGGAAGCAGACAATAACAAAATATATGGATGGAAAACTAGAAGAGAAAGTGGACGAGATGGCTGTGGAGTTTCCTTTCACCATTCATGTGAATGGCGAGGAATTTGCCACTATGGTTTGCACACCCAGCCATCTTGATGAGCTTATTCTCGGTTTTTTAGCCTCGGAGGGCATCATTCGCTCAAAGGCTGACCTCCAGGACTTTCATATAGATGAAGGGAAGGGCTTTTGCTATGTGGCACTACATAACAAGGCGCCTTTCAGCCAAAGGGAGACTGGAAAAAGATTCATTGGCTCCTGCTGCGGCAAGAGCCGTCAGTTTTATTATCAAGTAGATGTGAAAACAGCGAAAACGTCCTATTCGAAGGTGACGATCTCGCCTGCAGAGTGTATAAGGATGATGACAGAGCTTCAAGAAGGAAGTACCTTGTTCAAGGGAACTGGCGGTGTCCACAATGCAGCGCTCTTCCATGGTTCTGACCTGATTGTGGCAAGAAGTGATATAGGGCGCCATAATGCTCTTGATAAGCTGCTCGGGTATTGTCTTATTCATCATATTCCGGTGCGTGATGGTGTAATCGCATTTAGCGGGCGCATTTCTTCTGAGGTTCTTTTGAAGGCAGCGAAGATTGGCGTAGGGATTATTTTGTCTAAATCCGCTCCAACAGACCTTGCCGTTGAGCTGGCAAATGATTTGAATATCACGGCAATCGGTTTTATCAGGGGAAGCAGCTTCAATGTATATTCCCACCCAGAACGGGTGAAGGAGAGCATGAAGCAATCATCCTCTCAATGATTTGGGCATTTCCAGTCAAATAAATAACAGGATTACCAAAATCTAATATAGAATGGATATAAGACATTTCGATATTATAGAAAGGGCAAAAGAATAAGAGAGAAGGAATAAAATGAGTGAACAAGTTCAACAAGGTGTCAGTCAAAACGCTGTAAAGGAGAAAATATGGACGCGTGATTTCATCTTAATTTGTATCGCGAATTTCCTGATTTTCTTGGGTTTCCAAATGACGCTTCCCACAATTTCTCTTTTCGTGAAGGAGCTCGGCGGAAGCGATCAATTGATTGGTTTCGTAGTCGGAATATTTACTTTTTCAGCCCTTTTGATTCGGCCATTTGCCGGCCAAGCCCTTGAAACAAGGGGGCGTCGCCTGGTCTATATTGGCGGCTTGATTGTCATAATTTTGACAGTGGGCACGTTCGGATTTTTAGCGAGCATTGCCATGCTTTTCCTCATGAGGATCATGCAAGGATTTGGATGGGGATGCTTGACGACAGCATCCGGTACGATAGCATCTGATGTCGTGCCAGCCACAAGAAGAGGGGAAGGTCTCGGCTACTTCGGATTGTCGGGGAATTTGGCGATGGCGATTGGTCCTTCAATTGGACTTGCGCTTGTGGTCTTGATTCCCTTTAACCAATTCTTCCTGATTTGTGCGATACTGCCGGCATTCGCTCTTTTGGCCGCCTCCCAAATTCATTTCAAAAAAGGAGAAGTCAAGAAGGTATCCTCATCCCGTAAATTTTGGGATTTATATGAGATAAGTTCGTTAAAGCCTTCTATTTTGGCCTTCTTCATTACATTCACTTTTGGGGGAATCGCTACTTTCCTTCCGCTCTATACAGCACAGAAGGGTGTAGAAGGAATACAGTATTATTTCCTCGTCTATGCGGTCTCTGTCATGCTGACCCGTACATTTGCCGGACAGCTGTATGACCGCAAAGGACATAAGGCTGTTTTTCTTCCAGGCACATTGCTTATGGTCATTGCTATGTTTCTTTTGTCTTGGCTGCCGGGAACTGCCGGACTGTTAATCGCTGCTTTCCTTTATGGATTTGGCTTTGGCAGTGTCCAGCCGGCCTTGCAAGCTTGGGCGATTGATCAGGCACCAGCGAACAGGAAGGGAATGGCCAATGCGACTTTCTATTCCTTCTTCGACCTTGGAATAGGAATAGGAGCCATTTCATTCGGGCAGATAGCGCACTCCTTCGGGTATGGCAGCATATATGCAACTGCCGGATTTTCGGTATTGATTGCGATGATTCTGTATGTGATTATGACAAGAAAGAAGACCGCGTAAAAAAGAGATGCCAGTGATGGCATCTCTTTTCATTTAGGGTTAATTGGTTTCGTATTGGTACTCGCTTGAGTTTGGTTGTTTGTTGAGAAGCTCATTCTGATTTGGATCAAATTCCTTTTCAGACTTCGATACGACAACCGTGGCGACTCCGTTGCCAATCAGGTTCGTGATTGCGCGGGCTTCAGACATGAAGCGGTCAACACCAATCAATAGGGCAATTCCTTCTACAGGAATCATTGGGAAGGCCGCTAAGGTGGCGGCAAGAGTGATGAACCCAGAACCGGTTACACCGGCTGCCCCCTTAGAGGTAAGCATCAATATGCCAAGCAGGGTAAGCTCCTGCCATATCGTTAAGTCAATTCCATAGGCTTGGGCTATAAAGATGGCTGCCATCGATAAATAAATCGAAGTTCCGTCGAGATTGAATGAGTACCCGGTCGGAATGACCAATCCAACGACTTGCTTAGAGCAGCCGTAGTTTTCCAGCTTGCGCATCATGGACGGGAGAGCTGATTCAGAGGAGGATGTTCCTAACACGAGCAGGATCTCTTCTTTAATGTAGCCCATGAACTTGAAGATATTAAATCCATAGAATTTGGCGATAGAGCCAAGTACGATAACGATGAACAAAAACATTGTGAGATAGACTGAACCCATCAATTTCCCGAGAGAGACGAGGGAGCCAAGTCCGAAGTTCCCGATTGTATAAGCCATCGCGGCAAAAGCGGCAATCGGGGATACCCTCATGACCATATTGACAATTTTGAAGAAAATATCTGCCACAACTTCAAAAAAGGAAATCACCGGTTTCGACCGATCGCCGATTGCTGCGGCAGCTAGACCAAAGAGGACGGCGGAGAATAAGACTGGCAGCAGTTCTCCTGAAGCAAGTGCTCCGACTACATTCTCGGGTATGAGATTCAAGATGAATGCCCCAAAGCCTTGTTCTGTTTCTGAGGCCTGCGTGGTATATTGAGAAACATCCCCAGACTTCAAATTATCTGTATTTAACCCGCTTCCTGGCTGGACCAAGTTGACAACGATGATTCCAATGGCAAGTGCAACCGTAGAGACGATTTCAAAGTATAAAAGAGCTTTACCGCCAATTTTCCCGATTTTTTTCATATTGCCCATACTTCCAATGCCAATGACAACGGTCAGGAAGATAATTGGCGCAATCAGCATTTTAATCAAACGGATAAAAATATCAGCCAGGATTTTTAGACTGGCACCGAATTCCGGGAAGAGGGCCCCCACCGTGATTCCGAGGATAATACCCGTGACGACTTGGACGGTCAAATTCTTAAAGATTCTCAAAAGCCAACCCTTCTTTCCTAATTTAATCTGACAGCGCTTTCAAGTTGTTTCATCTATCTTATCTGATAGGAAGTGAGATGTGGGTTTATGGTTATAAAAATCTTTTTGGTCTTTTTGGTCTTT
>X410_Impala__coassemble_140_pt1 | contig 15313 bp, 10 predicted proteins | sample X410_Impala__metabat2_high_PE_006 | metagenome-assembled genome bin X410_Impala | reverse complement strand
GATTCTTGCCAAGTAGCCTGCACCATATCCGGCGTCAAAGCTTCCCACATTCAGTCCTGTTTGTCCAAAACGAGCGTTTTCTGCCGCAATCGTCAAGTCACAAACAACATGCAGCACATGACCGCCGCCAATTGCATAGCCGGCAACCATGGCTACTACTGGTTTTGGAATAACACGAATCAAGCGTTGAAGATCCAGCACATTCAAGCGCGGAATTTCATCATCACCCACATATCCGCCATGGCCTCTCACCTTTTGGTCACCGCCTGAACAGAAGGCCAAGTCTCCAGCACCTGTCAGAATGATAACCCCAATTTCGTTATCATCGCGCGCGCGTGAGAAAGCATCAATTAATTCCGCCACAGTTTTTGGTGTGAAGGCATTTCTTACCTCCGGCCTGTTGATTGTAATCTTGGCAATCCCATTATATTTTTCATAAAGTATTTCATCGTATGTACGAATCGGAACCCACTCAATTGCCATCATTTTTCCTCCTTAATAAATATTCATTTACTATTCTACCAAATTCCGCAGGTTTCTCCACGTGAATTGCATGACCAGCATCCCCGAAAATATGTATTTCGTGATTCGGCAATGTATTAGTCATTTGTTTAGCTATATGCACAAACTTCAAATCGTACTCACCAGCCAGGACCAGGACTGGCATTTGCAGGCTGGAAAGGTCCCCCCATAAGGATGGCTGAGAGCCAGCCCCCATCCCCTTCAGGCTTCCGGCAAGGCCGGCTGCTTTTTGCAGCAGCCGTTCCTTCCTCACACGGTCCTTCATCTCCTGCGGCAGTCTCTTTTGAGTAGAAAAGAGCGGAATCCTGCTCCATTCCTCCGTGAATCTTTCTACACCAATATCCATAATGCGTTCAGCCAATTCGGCATCATGCTTTATACGGGCATTCTGCTCCTGAATGGTCTTAAGACCCGGCGATGAGCTTTCAAGGATGAGACTCCTCACATAGTGCGGATAACGGACAGCAAATCCTAGGGCCAATCTTCCGCCCATCGAATAGCCAAGCAGGTGGACCGGCCTTACACCAAGACAGTCAAGCAGCTCCTTGATATCATCAGCGGCTGCTTCCATTCGATATCTTTCAGGTTGGTCAGGCGAATCGGTCTGTCCGTGCCCTAGCAAATCCACAGCGATGAAGCTAAACATCTCTTTATATGTTTCTATCAGATTGCTCCATGTATGAAGGCTCCCCGTAAAGCCATGAAGAAGCAGCACTGGTTCTCCTTTGCCCTCTATCCGAATATGGTAGGTAATGCCGTTGATAGGGATAAAGCGCTCAATCGACATGATGCATCGCTCTTATTTCCTGGGAAACATGTTTCACCAAAGCTCGATAAGTTTCTACATCATACTTCCTGTCTGTCATGACCTCGACAATTCGGAAATCAGGATTCCCCGACCAGCTGCTGATTGCTTCATCTACTTCCTCCCAAGTCGCAGGGCATATATAATTCGCGCCATATAGAGCGGCCGTATGTTTAAAGCTTAGGCCATGCGGCGTTCCAAATAGCTCCTCAAAATGGCGTTCCTCCTGTGCCTGTGGCAAGTAGGAGAAGATTCCTCCACCGTCATTATTAATGACAATAACAAGCAGGTTTAAGTTGTGCATTTTCGCAGCAAGCAGCCCATTCATGTCATGAAAGAAGCTCAAATCACCAAGCGCAAGCACGGTTGGCCGTTCTGATGCAGCGGCAATACCAAGAGCCGTGGAAATTGTTCCATCAATTCCATTCGCTCCCCTGTTAGCAAATATTCTAATCTCTTTTTGAGAGTCATGATAGAAGGTATCGACATTCCTGATTGGCATGCTGTTGCCAACGACCAGATTTGCCCGATCAGGCAGTAAGCTCTGAAGTTTCGCGAAAAGCTTACCCTCCTGCAAACCGGTTTCATCCTGTATGTACCGAAGCTCTTGCTTAGCGACATGATCAATGGCCTTCCACTTTCCTAGCCACTCTCTATTCAATTCTTTCTCAAGTTCAAGAGAGAGACTTTCACAAAAGACGGACTCCTCACAATAAATCATATGTGTCCCCATCCCTGTCGGCTCTCTCCAGCCTAAACCGCCGTCGATGACCATGTGGTTCACCCGCTCCATTCCTTTAATAAATAAGAGCAGTGGCTTGGAGACAGGCATAGCTCCAAAACGGATAACTAAATCTGGTTTCAAGCTTTCGCATAAAGATGCATCCTTCAGGAAAGTATCATATCCCTCAATGATACTTTCTTTGCAATAGCCGCTCCCCCTAAGCTGAGAAAGGGGATCAGCAAGGATCGGAAATCCTGTTCTTTCAGAAAGACGGCTTACCGCTTGGTCAAATCCAGGCAGGTCCATCGGGCCGCAAATAATCAAGCCTCGTCTAGATTGCCCAATCAGTTCTAAGCATTCCTTGTATTGTGAATCAGCGAGCGTTGACTTTCCTTGTCTAATGTCGATACTTGACTCCCTCTTCTCGCTTGCTTTCACCCATTTCTTCATATCTGCCAAATTCGGAATCAGCGGCTCACGAAGCGGGATGTTTATATGGACAGGGCCTGCTGGTTCAAGAACCGCCGTTCCTGCAGCCCGAGCCGCAATCGTCCTTGCGTAATGAAGCATGGATAAAGCTGAGTCAGGGAGAGACATTTCCACAAACCATTTCACATGCTGTCCATATAAATGCAGCTGATCGATCGCTTGCGGAGCACCAATATCCCTTAACTCATGCGGCCTATCTGCCGTCAGCACAATTAATGGCACCCTTGCGTAATGCGCTTCCACAATGGCCGGATAATAATTTGCGGCTGCCGTGCCAGAGGTGCAAAGAATCGCGACTGGGCTGCGCTTCTCCTTAGCCATGCCAAGCGCGAAGAAAGCAGCTGAACGCTCGTCTATATTTAAGTGAACATTCATTCCCTCGTGCTCCGCCATGCAGTAGGCTAATGGTGTGGACCTTGAGCCAGGGCTAATGACAACGTCTTGGACGCCGCATGCCGTCAATTCATCCACAAAGGATGCAATATAGGCGGTTAATGCCTCTTGATGTTTCATATCCTTAATCCTCCTAAAGCATTTAGCATAGGCTTGAATTTCACTTTCGTTTCTGTTAGCTCGCTCTCTGGATTGGATCCTTCCACAATTCCGCAGCCCGCAAAGAGGAAGGCTTGTCCTCCCTTAAGAAGTCCTGAACGAATCCCGACGGCAAAATCGCCGTTTCCCTTCATATCCATCCATCCAACAGGAGAGGAATAAAATCCGCGTTCCATTTGTTCATACTCACTGATCTTCTCCATGGCAATCTTTCTCGGAGCTCCGCCAAGAGCAGGTGTCGGATGCAATAATTCTACAAATTCCAAGATTGAGCTATTTGGCAGTGAGGTACCTTTAACAGGTGTATATAGATGCTGGATATTCGCCAGCTTCATTAGAATTGGCTCCTGTGGTATATCGAGTTCTATGCACTGCTCTTCCATCGCCTTTCGCATCATGCTAACCACGAATTCATGCTCAGAACGGTTTTTTTCATCGTTCCATAGCTCCAGCCCTAATTGTTCATCCAAGCGAGCATTATCGCCTCTTTTGATGGAGCCCGCTAAACAGGCGGAGAAGATTTCTTTCCCTTCCTTCTTAATCAAGCGCTCAGGCGAAGCTCCAAGGAAACAGGATTCACCTGACTCCACGCCAAAGATGAAGCTTCCCGGCTGCTGTTCCGTTAAATTTTGAAGGATTGTCCCGCTCGGTATCTTCCCTTCAAAATGCAGACTCACTTCGCGTGCAAGAACGACCTTGTCCAGCAGACCTGCACGAATATCTTCTACAGACCGCTCAATGGCCCCCTTCCATTTTTCCACATTCCTTTCTTCCACATGCGAGAAAGAAGGAATATCCTCTACAATGGCAGGTGACAGCTTCAATAGCTGTTCCCTCTCTTTCAAAAATCGTTCAATTGAACAATCCTCACAGTCTTCTGTAATTAATTTCGTAGAGGTTAGATAGATTCCATTAGCGCTTTCGGTCAGTAAAAAGCGAGGCAAATAAAATAGATAGTCTCCAAAATCCTCCCACAGACCAATTGGCCCTGTCTCTCCCTCCATGAATGAAAAACCGCCAAATAGAATTGGCCCTGTTGCCATCTCTCCCAGGCAGTGATTCACCGTTGCCTTACTCAGCAGTGCTTCCCATTGGTCTTTCACTTGACTGAAGCGCCCTTTAGAGTCTATTCCAGGCTGCAGTTTGGCAGCAGTGCCCATCCCGCAAAGGGTCAGATTTCCCTCAGGATTTTCCCAATAAAAACGCTCACCTCTATATGATTTGCCGTTTGATTGATAGATTTGCAAAGGTTTCATAGTGGGCACGGCTTCAACATGACTAAAAAGGACAGCCCTTTTTGTCTGTCTTACAGTCTTAGTTGTTTCAGCCAATCGATGCTTTATATCCGTAATCTGCTGTAATGCCATTAAAATCCCCCCACCGGTCGTATATCCATAGGCTTTCTTAAAGATACACCCGCACATTTTAACCTGTCAATTTTTGTCTAACACGAGGATAGGTCCTTCTTACGCTTCAAGAAAAGCCATACATCCAAAAGAGAATAGGCCTTATAAAAAGATTGACACTTCCCCCGCCATTTCTCTACACTATTTTTAGTATATTATAGTGGATGGGGTAATGCTTAAAATATGAACTAATTTCGTTTATTTGATTTCATAATTTAGTTTATCATGTTTCTTTGCCATCGTTCGCTAGTTATTTTTAGCATAAAGGAGCATAACTATTATGGACCATCTCTCGACAAAAGCCGAGAAGATTTATCACCGGAAGAAAGACTGGCGTGTATGGTGGAAATTAACGAGGCCGCATACCTTGACGGCAGGATTTACTCCGGTGCTAGTTGGAACAGCGCTAGCCCACCAGCACGTCGAATCCCTTCATTGGGGATTATTCATCGCAATGTTGGCGGCTGCTCTCCTCATTCAGATTGCAACCAATCTATTCAATGAGTACTACGATTTCAAGCGCGGACTTGACACCGAGGAGTCAATTGGAATTGGGGGCGGCATTGTCCGCGAAGGAATATCACCGAAAGCAATTTTGACATTAGCCATGTCCTTATATGGAATCTCTGTCTTGCTTGGCGCTTATATTTGCGTTAACAGCAGCTGGTGGCTAGTCATTGTCGGACTCTTATCCATGTCTATGGGATACTTATATACCGGCGGGCCATTTCCAATTGCCTATACGCCACTCGGTGAGCTGACATCAGGCTTTTTCATGGGAGCATTAATCATCATCATCTCCTTCTTCATTCAGGTCGGAGAGGTCACTTATGATGCATGGCTAATCACCGTTCCCTTCTTTCTGACTGTCGGAGCGATCATGCTATCAAATAATATCCGTGATCGTGTCGGTGATCAAAGGGGCGGACGCAGGACCATTGCCATCTTAATCGGTCATGACAAAGCTGTCATTCTCTTAGCCTGCATGTTTGCCATCTCTTATATTTGGGCATTCGTTTTAATTGGGCTAGGAATCACATCTCCTTGGACATTGCTCGTTCTTCTCAGCATTCCAAAGGCCATTAAGGCTGTCCAAGGATTCAAAGGCAAACAAGCCCCCCTTGAAATGATGCCTGCGATGAAAGCAACAGGGCAAACCAATACCTTCTATGGACTATTGTTTGCACTTGGCATGTTCATTGGTTTCATTCTATAACGCTTACATGAAAGACCTCCTGTTTGGGAGGTCTTTTCTTTTACTCTCCCAGGTTTCCTTCGAAATTCTCAGGGTAATGTATTCATACAGGATGAATCTGCCAGATTCAGGTGGTCAATAAACCAACGAAGGACGTGAAGACATGATATCGAAAGAACAAACAAATCAATTAAAAAATAGATTAAAACAACAAAGAGACGAACTCACGGAAAAAATCCAATCCGGCAAGAATACACGCATGGATTTGAGCGAGAGGGATTCTGTCAGTGAATTGTCTGCCTATGATAATCATCCAGCAGACCTTGGGACTGAATTGTTTGAGCGGGAAAAGGATATTGCCTTGCACATCCACGATGAAGAACAAGTGAATCGTATCGAGGATGCCTTGCAGGCAATGGAAGAAGGGACATATGGAAAATGCAAGGAATGCGGTGAGGATATCCCCTTTGAACGGCTAGAGGTTGTTCCTGAAACCCTTTATTGCACCGAGCATGCAAAAGCATCAGACCGACGTTCCGATGAAAAACGTCCAAGCGAGGAAAGCATCATCAAGGACCCGCGCAAAGATTCCATGCAGCGCCGCTATGATCCCCGCATAGAAGATTACCGCGACTCCTTTGCAGATGCAGCCCGCTATGGCACCTCTGAGACACCATCTGACATGGTGAATAGCAATGGCGAATATGACGAAATGTATCCAGAGGAAGACTTATCTGGTGATTCTCCAAATGATTTAGATGAATTTGTCGGTAATGGACCGGACGGTGAGCGCACCATCTACCGGAATGAAGTATTGGAGGAATATGAGGAAGAACTTGACGAGGAAGGGATTGAATCTCCGCTCGGTGATATTCCATACAGGAAAAAGGACAGCTATTTAACTGATAAGAAAGAGTAAAAGGCAAGCCCGCATATGCGGGCTTGCCTCGGTCTTCTAAGCTCTTATAATGCGAGAATTCACAGGCTTAACATGCCAAATATCATTTGCATACTCAGTTATCGTCCGATCACTTGAGAAGAAGCCTGAGTTTGCGATATTGACTACGCTTGATTGATTCCATCCTTTTTTGTCCTGGTATGCATTCGACACTTTTTCCTGTGTCTTCACATAGGAATCAAAGTCACGCAGGACGAAGTATTGATCGTTCTCAATCAATAAGGAATCATAAATGACATCAAACATGCCATTCGTGTTCGGGAAGAAACCATTGACCAGCTGGTTAACAGCCTCGTGTATTCTCCTGTCGAGCATATAGTATTCTGAAGAATGATAACCGCCATTAGCTTGATAATTCATGACTTCCTCTGAGGTCATACCAAAGATAAAGATATTATCCTTGCCAACTCGTTCATAAATCTCTACGTTCGCTCCATCCATCGTACCGATGGTCAAAGCGCCGTTCATCATGAATTTCATATTGCCGGTGCCTGATGCCTCCTTGCTCGCAGTTGAAATCTGTTCACTTACTTCAGCAGCCGGGAAGATTTCCTCTGCAAGGGAAACGCGGTAATTTTCAAGGAAAACGACTTTTAAATAATCATTCGTCGTCTTATCATTATTGACTTTTTCGGCAACCGTGTTTATTAGCTTAATAATCTTCTTCGCATAATAATATCCTGGTGATGCCTTCGCGCCGAAAATAAAGGTCCGTGGATGCGGACGGAAGCTTGGATCTTCCTTCATGCGATTATATAAGTACATAATGTGAAGAACATTTAATAATTGCCGTTTATACGCATGAAGACGTTTTACCTGTACGTCGAAAATGCTATCAAGATTAACCTTGATTTGATTTTGCTGGAAGATGCGCTCAGCAAGCTTGACTTTATTCTCATGCTTCACTTTCTCAAGCTGCTCAAGAAATGCAGCATCATTCTTATAATCCTCGAGTTCTTTCAGAAGTGGAGGCTCAACCTTCCATTTATCCCCGATTGATTCCGTAATCAGGCCAGTAAGGGCTGGGTTGGATTTCATCAGCCAGCGGCGATGCGTGATTCCATTTGTCTTATTATTGAACCTCTCCGGGAATATCTCATAGAAATTATTCATTTCCCGCTTCTTTAAGATTTCCGTATGCAAGTAGGCAACCCCATTAGTGCTATGGGTGCCGACAAGAGCTAAATGCGCCATCTTAACTTGATCATGAGCTATAATAGCCATATCCTCAATTCTTTGCCATTGTCCAGGATACCGTTCCCACAGCTCCTTGCAGAACCGTTCATTAATCTCCTCAACAATCATATAGATGCGCGGTAAAAGCGGCTGGAATAAGCGTACTGGCCATTTTTCCAATGCTTCGGATAAGGTCGTATGATTCGTATAAGAAATCGTTTGAACCGTTATGTCCCAAGCCTCTTCCCACGGGAGCATCTCTTCATCCAACAGAATTCTCATCAATTCAGGAATCGCTAGGACTGGATGAGTATCATTGATATGTATTGAAACGTAATTCGGCAGCTCGCGAATATCCTTCTGTTTTTTCCTGAATGAATTCAAGATCGCATCAAGACTTGCCCTTACCAAGAAGTATTGCTGCTTCAAGCGCAAAATTTTCCCGCTGTCCTCCGCGTCATCTGGATAAAGGAACTCTGAAACCATCTCCGTCTCCCGCTTATAGCGCATAATATCATCATGGAAAGGAACATTGGCAGGCTCTGCATTCCATAATCGGAGGGTATTGACCGTTTCAGTTTGATAGCCGACAACGGGAATATCATAAGGAACCGCCATAATCGGCTCAGCATCCCTATGCCTAAAGCACAGCCGCCCTTGCTCATCTTTAAAGGACTCTACCTTGCCCCAAAATGGTACCTCAACGGATAAATCTGATTTTCGCACCTCCCAGACCTGCCCGTTTTGCAGCCAGAGCTCTGGGTATTCTACTTGAACGCCATTAACGATTTTTTGCTCAAATAACCCATGCTTGTAGCGAATGCCGCATCCATGTCCAGGTAAATCAAGTGAAGCAAGCGAATCCATAAAGCAAGCAGCCAGCCGGCCTAGGCCCCCATTGCCGAGGGCAGAGTCCGGTTCATTGGATTCCAAATCCTCAAGGCTGATGCCTAGGTCTCTAAGACCTTCTTCGACGACATCACCAATGCCAAGATTGAGGATATTGCTCCCCATAATCCTGCCCAGCAGGAATTCAATCGATAAATAATACACTTGCTTCGCTTCGGTCGAACGGTAAACCTGATTAGTTTTAATCCAATTGGTGCTGATATATTCTCGAATCATGTTGCCTAGTACATGGTACTGATCTTGCGGACTCGTCTCTTCGAAGCTCTTTCCCACGGACATCTCTAGCTTGGATAAAAAGGCTTTCTTAAATTGTTCTTTATTGTCAAACATCAAAAAACATGCCCCCCTAAATCAAGTCTGTATATAATCTCTCATATTCAATGGCTGAGCGTTCCCAGCTATAATCTTTTTCCATTGAATTCTTGACGATATTCTTCCAAACATCTGGTTTCTCATAGAAAGACACAGCCCGCTGAATCGTATAAAGCATGTCATGAGCATTAAAATTCGTAAAGGAAAAGCCGTTTCCTTCTCCTGTATACTCATTATATGGCTGTACTGTGTCGCGCAGGCCTCCTGTTTCGCGCACGATTGGCAAAGTACCATAGCGCATGGCAATTAATTGACTTAGACCGCATGGCTCAAACTTAGACGGCATAAGGAATAGATCGGCTCCCGCATAGATTTGATGAGCAAGATCTTCATTAAATCCTATATGCACACGGCATTTATCCGGATACCACTGAGCTGAGTAACCGAAGAAATGCTCAAATTCCGGATCTCCCGTTCCAAGCAAGATAAATTGAACATCCTGCTGCATGATTTCATGGAAGACAGCCCGCACTAAGTCAAATCCTTTTTGTTTCGTCAGGCGTGAAATAACAGCGATTACCGGCTTATCCTCGTCAACCGGCAAGTTAAAATGCTCCTGCAGCTTTTTCTTATTCATCTTCTTGCCCGCTAAATCATTTGCACTGAAAGGCTTTGCCAAGGATGGATCGTTTTTCGGATTGTACAAATCATGGTCAATTCCGTTTACAATGCCATATAAATCCTGATCCCTAGATTGCAGTATTCCCTCAAGTCTCTCCCCAAAATACGCGGTTTTGATTTCTTCCTTATAGGTTGGGCTGACAGTCGTGATAGCGTCAGAATAGGTTAGCGCTGTTTTCATGAAGTTGACGCATCCGCCGAACTCAACCTGATTAAAGAAATCATAATGCACGCCAAGGACATCACCAAGGAAGCCTTTTTCATAAATCCCTTGGAACATTAAATTATGAATGGTAAATACGTTCTTTACGTTAGCCAGCTTCGTATTGTGATGCTGTGTCTTCAAAAGAAACGGAATCATTCCTGTATGCCAGTCATGGGTATGTATAATGTCCGGCAGAAAAGGAATATGATAAAGAGTCTCAACAGCCGCCTTGCAAAAGTAGGCGAAGCGCTCTCCATCATCGAATTGCTCATATAATTTAGGACGATGGAAATAGTATTCATTATCCATGAAATAATAAGTGATTCCCTCATACTCTAATTCATATATTCCGCAATATTGCCTTCTCCAGCTAAGCTGTACCTCAAATTCTGCTATTCTTTTAGCGGAATCAAAAAAACGGGCAGGGATTGTTCCATACTTTGGAAGCAACACCCTTACCTCATGCCCTAATTTCTTTAATTCTTTTGGAAGTGAGCCGGCCACGTCGGCCAGCCCACCAGATTTTGCAAATGGCACACACTCAGATACAACAAATAAAACATTCACGAATTCATCAACTCTCCTTGCTTTACACCTTTTTGAACAACGATTGGCTGGAATGGAGAACCGATTAATACTGTACCATCAGCAATCTCAACATCCTTGTCAAGGATGACATAATCTAATTTGCAATTCTTGCCTATTTTGGTTTTTTGCATAATGATTGAGTTTTTGATGCTTGTTCCCTCATCAACATTAACTGCTCTAAAGATAATGCTGTGGTCAACCTCGCCCTTAATAACACAGCCATTGGCTACCATTGTTTGTGTAACATTGGAGCCGGCGCCGTACTTGGAAGGCGGCTCATCCTTAACCTTCGTATAAATCGGGCTTGTTTTCATGAATAGCTGATACCAGTTGTCAACCTTCAGCAATTCCATGCTAGTTTGGAAATAGGAACCGATAGAATCAACCGTTGCCAAGTATCCTTCATATTGATATACATTGACCTTAAAGCCAGAATAATGGTCATTTACAGCTTCACTCACCGATGTATAGCCCGTTTCCTTGCGTTCCTCAATCAGTTTCACGAGCAAATCCTTTTTCAAGACATACATATTAAGGGAAACCTTGCCTTTTTTGACCTCTGTAATATCTCCGCCCATTTTCAAATGCTCTTTTAATACGTCATTGAAATCTATATTACATACCGTATGGCTATTGGCGACAACCACATATTCCTGCTCGCTTCTCTCAAGATAAGTCATATGATAGGAGAAATGCTCCAAAGAGGCAATTTCACCCTTTGTTTCTGCTGTATGAGGGACTGGCAAGAAGAACAACCCATCTCTCTTTCTATTCAAATCCCAATTCTTCCCTGTTCCAAGGTGATCCATCAAAGAACGGAAATGGTGCTGAGGATAGACGGCCACATTAGAAATTCCGGAATTCACCATACTAGACAGAATAAAATCAATCAGCCTAAAGCGGCCTGCAATTGGCAAGGCGGCTACATTACGGTGGTTCGTTAATATATCAAGAGATTCAAAGTTTTGCGTGGCATCAATAATGCCTAACAATGATTTATTCATAATTCATTTCAGCGCCTTTCAATATATTAGGATAGTTTTATTGCATTCTCTTCTGTGAGAAGCTCTGGATTGACAAGAATGACATCCTCATCATCAATCGGCTTGATTACCTGATTATCTGGAATAATCGCACCTGGAGGGATAATGGCTCTTTCAATCACGACATTCTTGCCGATAATTGCATCGGACATGATAACCGAATCCTTGATGTGTGAGTTCTCTCCTACCCTTGCACCATAGAATAAAACGGACTTCTCTATCTTACCTTCTACAATGCAGCCTTCATTGATTAGCGACTCCCGCACAACTGCCTTATCAGATAAATATTGAGGAGCGCGATTTGGATTGACAGAATAGATGCGCCATTTATAGTCATACATATTTAGTTCGCAGTCCTCATCCAGCAAGTCCATGTTGGCTTCCCAATAGCTTGTGAGAGTACCAACATCCTTCCAGTAGCCTTGGAATGGATATGCATAAACTTTTTTATTATATTTCAATAACATCGGGATAATATCTTTACCAAAGTCACGTGAAGAGTTTTCATTTTGAGCATCCCTGATAAGAAATTCCTTCAGCACCTTCCGATTGAAGATGTAAATGCCCATAGAAGCAAGGTTGTTCTTTGGATTCTTTGGCTTTTCATCGAACTCCTCAACAGAATAATCGTCTCTGGTGTTCATGATGCCAAAGCGGCTTGCTTCATCCCAAGGAACCTCAATGACAGAAATTGTTGCATCTGCTCCTTTTTCCTCGTGATATTCAAGCATTTTGGAATAATCCATTTTATAGATATGGTCACCGGAAAGGACAATCACATAATCGGGATCATATTGATCTATATAATTCAGGTTTTGATATACAGCGCTGGCTGTTCCTGTGTACCATCTCATTTCTTTGGATGCAGAGTATGGCGGAAGAACCGTTACTCCTCCATCTCTCAGATCTAGGTCCCATGCGCTGCCATTCGATAAATAAGAGTTAAGTAATAATGGCTGATATTGGGTCAGTACTCCAACAGTATCAATGCCAGAATTAGTGCAATTACTTAATGTGAAATCTATGATTCTATATTTCCCGCCAAAAGGCACTGCTGGTTTTGCAACATCAGCGGTTAAAGCCTCAAGCCTTGTTCCTTGTCCCCCTGCGAGCAGCATTGCCATGATTTTTTTCTTTGCCATTTTGAATTAACTCCTTCCGTTTTTTGATTGGGCGAAGCACTGTGATACCATATGGAGGTATCTTTACAACGACATGATATGGTTTTCCGTGGAAACCTTCATCCTGTGCCGGTATGGCTTTTTTATTCACTTGATTGCTTCCGCCATATTTCACATCATCACTATTTAGTATTTCTTTATATTCATGCTTATCTGGAACCCCGACTTTGTAGTGGTCATATGCGACATTTTTGAAATTACAGATAATAATTAATGGATTGCCGCCCTTATCTCTGCGAACAAAGGAAAAGATCGATTGATCGGTGTTGTTGACGTCAATCCATTCAAATCCTTCTGGATAGTCATCAAGTTCATATAAAGGCTTGGAGCGCTTGTAGAGTTTGAGTAAATCCTTAAAGAATTCGTTTAATTTCCGATGGGCATCATAACCAAGCAGGTTCCAGTCAAGCTGTTCTTTATCTTTCCATTCAGAAAACATGCCTAGCTCTCCGCCCATAAACAATAACTTTTTCCCGGGATGTGCTGTCATATATCCTGCTAACAATTTCAGTTGCGAGAATTTCTCTTCATAACTTCCTGGCATTTTGTCCAATAGGGATTTCTTACCGTGAACCACTTCATCATGTGACAAAGGCAAAATAAAGCGTTCGGAGTATGCATACATCAAGGAGAATGTTACTTTATGATGGAGATTCGAGCGGAAATGCTGATCGGCTTCCATGTATTCCAAAATATCGTTCATCCAACCCATATTCCACTTATAGGTAAAACCTAAACCTCCTTCAGCAACCGGCTTAGTTACCCCAGGCCAATCTGTTGAATCTTCCGCCATCATAAGCAAAGAAGGGTCATGTTCTTTCACTACACGGTTTAATGTTTTCATAAACGATATCGCATACGAATTAATTTCTCTATCAAATGTATTCGGCCAATAAATCATATTGGCTACCGCATCCACTCTGAACCCGTCCACATGGAAATAATCCATCCAGTAACGGGCATTCGAGATGAGGAAGCTGTGTACTTCCGGTTTTCCTAAATCGAAATTAGCAGTTCCCCAGACTGGATTCTCCCGGTATCTATGGTCTTGATATTCATAAACAGGGGCACCGTCAAACAAATACAGACCATGAGCATCCTTGCAATAATGCCCAGGCACCCAATCCAGCAAAACTCCAATATTGTTTTGGTGGCATTGGTCAATGAAAAACCTTAAGTCATCCGGATTTCCGTAACGGCTTGTTGGGGAATAATAACCAGTCCCTTGATATCCCCAGGAACCGTCGAACGGATGCTCAGTCAGCGGCATCAATTCAATATGGGTATAGCCCTGTTCAAGGACATAAGGAATTAGCTCAGATGCAAGCTCTCGATATGTATAAAAATATTCAACCTTACATTCATCGCTAGGAACGAAATCATCTTCATCCTTTATTTTTTTCTTCCACGATCCCGCGTGCATTTCATAAATATAGAGCGGTTCCTCCGGATTATTCTTTTTGGATTTCTTCTTACACCATGACTGGTCACCCCATTTGTATCCCGTATCATACGGAAACACAACGGAGGCAGTATGAGGCCTGATTTCTGAATAGAAGGCATAGGGATCACTTTTTAGAAGAATTTCGCCGGACATTGCTTCAATCTCATACTTGTAAATTTCATTGGAGAGATTTGCTTCAATGAGGACAGACCAGATTCCTTGCTCGGATACTTTCAGCATTTCGTAACCTTTACCATTCCATTTGTTGAAAGAACCGACAACACGGATGCTGCGTGCGTTTGGGGCAAATACTGTAAAGCGGGTAAACACTTTATTGTTCTCCTCTATCAAATGGGCTCCAAACAGCTTGTAAGCGTCATAAAGTGAGCCCTCATGAAATAAGTGAATCTGATAATCTGTCGGTGCATTATGAGGCATGCCATCACCCTTTCAGTATTTTATTGAATTATTTATAATATAATAATTAAACTATTTATTGCATGAATATTGCAAATATAAATTTAATTGTATATTTATTTCACCTTATGTTTTATCCCTTGTCTCAATTGCTTTTTTATTCCCTTAACCAAGAAGATTGAAAACACCCAAAAAGTCTTATTTTCAGATATTTATTTATAAAGTTTTAATCGTATGTATCCTTAACTAATACTTCTATTAATCTTTTCAACTTCCTGCTTAAACTTTTCTAGATTAATACAATTGAATATATTCTACTACCATTTCTGTTCTTCTCTATATTCCATCATACTAGATAATACACATAGTATTACATAACAAAAAGCTCTCGATGGAATAACATTTTTGTTAGATAGACCGACCACAACGCACTCTCAGTCCATTAAAAATAAAAAAAGCCATGTACTCTATCGTACATGACTTTTATCTTATGACCCCTACGGGATTCGAACCCGTGTTACCGCCGTGAAAGGGCGGTGTCTTAACCGCTTGACCAAGGGGCCAAATGGTGGCTCAGGACGGAATCGAACCGCCGACACAAGGATTTTCAGTCCTTTGCTCTACCGACTGAGCTACTGAGCCATCATTATGTAAATGGCGGTCCGGACGGGACTCGAACCCGCGACCTCCTGCGTGACAGGCAGGC
>X410_Impala__coassemble_138_pt1 | contig 15355 bp, 12 predicted proteins | sample X410_Impala__metabat2_high_PE_006 | metagenome-assembled genome bin X410_Impala | reverse complement strand
AAGAAGCTACTACAGTAGAAAATGCTTAATTGATTTTTTAAAGGTGATAAGAGGATGGTGCCTTTTATCACCTTTTTTTGAAATAAAGAAGCAGTGTATACGGGAACTTATACTGCTACATACTGATTTTATGGATAATTAAAGGAGGAAGCCCAAATGGCTATTACAGCTCAACTGGTTAAAGAATTACGTGAAAAAACTGGCGCAGGCATGATGGACTGCAAAAAAGCTCTTCAAGAAACAAATGGTGACATGGACAAAGCAATCGACTACCTTCGTGAAAAAGGTATTGCGAAAGCAGCTAAAAAAGGCGATCGTATCGCTGCAGAAGGTTTGACTTCAATCGTTGTTGAAGGCGACCAAGCGGTTATCCTTGAAGTAAACGCTGAAACTGACTTCGTTGCTAAAAACGATGCATTCCAAACTCTTGTAAAAGAATTGGCTGCTCACCTTCTAGCTAACAAACCAGCTTCCGTTGAAGAAGCTCTTGCACAAACTATGGAGAATGGTGCAACTGTTCAGGACCACATCAATGCTGCAATCGCTAAAATCGGTGAGCGCATCACGCTTCGCCGCTTTGAAATCAAAACAAAACCTGAAAACGGCGCATTCGGTGCTTACATTCACCAAGGCGGACGTATCAGCGTATTGACTATCATTGAAGGTTCTGCTGATGAAGCAGTTGCTAAAGATGTATCTATGCACATCGCTGCTCTAAACCCTAAATACGTTTCTCGCGACCAAGTTACTGCTGAAGAAGTAGAACATGAGCGTCAAGTATTGACTCAACAAGCGTTGAACGAAGGCAAGCCAGAAAAAATCGTTGCAAAAATGGTTGAAGGCCGTCTTGGCAAATACTTCGAAGAAATCTGCGTAATGGATCAAACTTTCGTTAAGAATCCAGATCAAAAAGTTGGCCAATATGTACAAGCTAATGGCGCAACTATCGTAGAATTCGTTCGTTATGAAGTAGGGGAAGGTATCGAGAAGAAACAAGATAACTTCGCTGAAGAAGTAATGAGCCAAGTTAAAAAAGACTAATTAATCTAAAGCAGATAAAGCAAGAAGATGAAATAGGGAACACATTGTGTTCCCTATTTTTCAAGAATTCTTTAAGTAATCGGGATTAAATCCCTTTTTGATAAGATTTTTTGTACAAGAATTGAGATGTATGGGAAAATAATTATAGTCAATATTAATTGGTTCCTACTTTAACATTGGTGGAGGTTTATATGAGCAGCGTAAAGTATAAAAGAGTAGTATTAAAATTAAGCGGAGAGGCGCTTGCCGGCACTCAAGGCTTCGGGATTGACCCAGTCATTATTTCTTCCATTGCTAAACAAGTGAAGGAAGTGGCTGAACTAGGCGTAGAAGTAGCTGTTGTCGTTGGCGGGGGCAATATTTGGAGAGGCAAAACAGGAAGTGAGCTTGGCATGGACCGTGCGACAGCTGATTACATGGGCATGCTAGCAACTGTCATGAACTCTCTTGCTCTTCAGGACAGTCTTGAACAACAAGGAATTGGCACACGTGTACAGACATCCATTGAGATGCGTCAGGTTGCAGAGCCGTATATCAGACGCAGAGCCATTCGTCATCTAGAGAAGAGCCGAGTGGTCATCTTTGCGGCAGGAACGGGCAATCCTTACTTCTCCACTGATACTACAGCAGCTTTACGGGCTGCTGAAATCGAAGCAGATGTTATCCTGATGGGCAAAAACAATGTTGATGGAGTATACAGTGCTGACCCTGTCAAAGACAGCAATGCCGTGAAATTTGACCAATTATCTTATCTTGATTTAATCAAGGATGGACTGGCAGTCATGGACTCTACCGCATCATCACTTTGCATGGATAACGACATTCCACTAATTGTCTTCTCCATCATGGAAGAAGGGAACATTAAACGCGCCGTACTTGGCGAATCTATTGGTACAGTTGTTAGGGGGAATAAATAATGGCAAACCAAGTTATTTCTAATACGAAAGAAAAAATGGACAAATGCATACAGGCATTTTCTCGCGAGCTAGCGTCTATCCGCGCCGGCCGTGCCAGTGCAGCAATGCTTGACAGATTAACCGTTGATTATTATGGTGCTCCAACACCAATCAACCAAATGGCTTCTGTAAGCGTGCCTGAAGCACGTATGCTTGTCATCCAACCTTATGATAAAACGATTCTAGGTGATATTGAGAAAGCAATCCTGAAATCTGATTTAGGGTTAAACCCTGCCAATGACGGATCTATCATCCGTTTGTCTGTTCCAGCTTTAACGGAAGAACGTCGCCGCGACCTTGTTAAGCAAGTGAAGAAGGAAGCGGAAGATGCGAAGGTTGCTGTTCGTAACGTTCGCCGTGACGGCAATGACGATCTTAAGAAGCTTGAGAAGAATGGCGAAATCACTGAAGACGCTCTTCGCGGCTATTCTGACGATGTTCAAAAAATGACAGATGATCATATTGCAAAAATCGACCAAATGGCTAAAGATAAAGAAAAGGAAATTATGGAAGTCTGATTCGAAGCAATCAGTGAGTGCCCCTTTTTTTATAAAAGGGGCTTTTTCTTATCATTTTTGATGACATGAATTAATTTCAGCTGAAAATTCTCATTTATGTCTGAGTAGATTTGAGGCTTTAGACTATAATGGAGAAGAGAACGTGTATAAAGAAGCCTTACAATCTATATGTACACAATGTTCATCATATATAATTATGGTATGATTGTAATGGTTTCATGAAATACATACACATAAACAGGGATATTGTGTGAACCTGGTGGAGGAAAAAACATGTTTCGATGGAAGAAAGATAAAAAGAAAAAAGAACAATTAACGATAGACGAACGAATACAACGCGTAAAGCAAGGTGAAGTGCCTGAGCATATCGCCATTATTATGGACGGCAACGGAAGATGGGCCAAAAAACGGGCATTGCCAAGAATCGCTGGTCATCATGAGGGAATGAAGACGGTAAGAAGGACGACGAAATTGGCCAATGAGCTTGGTGTCAAGGCCTTGACTGTCTATGCTTTTTCCACAGAGAACTGGAAGCGCCCAAAGGATGAGGTCGATTATTTGCTTCGTTTGCCGGAAGAGTTTCTCGGTACCTTCCTTCCTGAGCTTATTGAAGAAAATGTTAAGGTGCAAATCATTGGTGACCAGGAAAAATTGCCGCTCCATACGGTGAAGGCTGTCTCTACAGCACTGGAAAAAACAAAAAATAATGATGGTCTTGTTTTGAATTTTGCCCTGAACTACGGAAGCCGTGCCGAAATTCTAGAGGGAATCAAACGGGTGGCAAAAGACATCGAAGAAGGCAGCCTCGAGGTCGATGATCTGTCAGAGGACCGTTTTTCAAGCTATTTGATGACCAACGGTTTAAAAGATCCGGACCTCTTGATTCGCACAAGCGGAGAAATACGCTTGAGCAATTTCATGCTTTGGCAGCTTGCTTATACGGAGTTTTATTTTACGGATGTATTATGGCCGGATTTTGATGCAGATCATTTCATTGATGCCTTGGAGGTATACCAAGGACGCTCGAGAAGGTTCGGCGGAGTCTAAAGTTGAAGGTGAGGAAATAAGTCATGAAACAAAGAATTATTACGGCAGTGGTTGCGATGGCATTGTTTTTGCCCATCCTGATTTATGGGAATCTACCCTTTCTGTTTTTAATTTATGCGATGGCCACGGTAGGATTATATGAGCTGATTAAGATGAAGCGCTTGCCGATGATGACCATATCAACCCTGTTATCATTTCTGATGCTATGGGTTCTGCTCATCCCGGATAGGTACGATTCATTCTTTTCAATGATTCAATATGACAAGATGGATTTGTTGATTATTGGGGCATTTCTGCTGCTGATTGTAACGGTTGTATCCAAAAATGCTTTCACATATGATGATGCGGCATTTTTACTGCTGTCTGTTTTATACATAGGCATTTCCTTTTATTATTTTTATCACACGAGAGCAGGAGAAGCCGGTCTTGCGGCCATCCTATTTGTGCTTATCACAATCTGGGTAACGGATTCAGGAGCTTATTTTGTGGGCCGTTCTTTAGGGAGTAGGAAGCTGTGGCCGGAAATCAGCCCAAATAAAACGGTTGAAGGCTTCTTTGGCGGAATCGCTTGTGCGATTATTGCATCTATTTTGTTCTATTTCTTCAATGTATTGGATTACAATATAGGTAAGATGATGATTATTGCGCTTTTGATTGCCGTCTTCGGCCAATTGGGCGATCTTGTACAATCGGCTTATAAAAGACATTACGGTGTGAAGGACTCAGGCAATTTATTGCCAGGGCATGGCGGAATTTTGGACAGGTTTGACAGTTTGCTCTTTGTCTTGCCAATTCTGCACTTCTTCATCTTTTAAGGATCGTTTAAGACAATAGTGGGAGAGGATTAGTTTTGAAGAACATCAATTTGCTAGGAGCAACTGGATCGATAGGCGTTCAGACAATCGACATTATTCGTAACCATCCTGAAGAGTTTAAGCTAACAGCTGTTTCCGGAGGACGGAATATTGATGGAATTCGGGCAATCATGAAAGAATTCAAGCCGGAATTGGTTTCTGTTCTAAACAGGGAGGATGCCGAGCGCTTAAAGAGTGAATTCCAGGATGTCACCATCCTGTCAGGGAATGAAGGTTTGATTGAGACGGCCGTATACCATAAAGGGGATGTAGTCGTAAATGCCGTCATGGGCAGTGTTGGATTAATTCCAACGATGAAGGCAATGGAAGCAGGGAAGACGATAGCGCTTGCGAACAAGGAAACACTTGTCACAGCCGGCCATATTGTTATGGAGGCATCAAAGAAATTCAAAACGCCAATCCTCCCGGTAGACAGTGAGCATTCTGCCATTTTCCAAGCACTGCAGGGCGAGCAAAGCAAAAATATCGAGCGCCTCATTATTACGGCTTCCGGCGGAAGCTTCCGTGATAAGACGCGTGCGGAACTGACAAATGTTACGGTAGAGGATGCGCTCAATCATCCAAACTGGTCCATGGGATCTAAGATTACGATTGATTCAGCGACGATGATGAATAAAGGGCTTGAAGTTATTGAGGCCCACTGGCTCTTCGACTTGCCGTATGAGCAAATAGATGTGCTGCTTCATCAGGAAAGCATTATCCATTCAATGGTTGAATTCCATGACTCAAGCGTTATTGCACAGCTGGGTACACCGGATATGAGAGTACCGATTCAATACGCGCTCACTTATCCGGATCGTCTGCCGCTTATTGAAGCAAAAAGGTTAAGTCTGGCGGATGCAGCGACATTGCATTTCAAAAAGATGGACTTTGACCGCTTTCCTTGTTTACAATACGCTTATGAAGCTGGAAAAACAGGCGGAACAATGCCAACCGTGCTAAATGCTGCTAATGAAGCGGCGGTTAGTCTATTTCTCGGAAGGAAGATTCCATTCCTGACAATTGAAACTTTAATTGAACAAGCAATGGAGCGGCATAAGCCGATAGAAAACCCAGGACTTGAAACCATACAAGAGGTCGATCAGGACACTAGAACGTATATCGAGTCACTATATTAAAAGGATGGTCGATTAAGTGCAAACAATATTAGCGTTTATCCTCATATTTGGCGGGTTGGTGTTTTTTCATGAATTGGGCCATTTAATCTTTGCCAAGAGGGCAGGCATTCTTTGCCGTGAATTCGCCATTGGTTTCGGCCCAAAGATATTTACGATTACAAAGAATGAAACCGTTTATACGATACGCCTTCTTCCTCTAGGCGGATATGTACGCATGGCGGGAGAAGATGCTGAATCGGTTGAACTGAAGCCGGGATATCGCATCGGCATTTTATGCAATGAAAACGAAGTAGTTGATAAAATCATTGTCACCAATAAGGATAAGTATCCTGAAGCGAGAATGATTGAAGTAGAAGAGGCGGACCTGGACCATCAATTGATTATTCGCGGTTATGAAGAAGGGGAAGAGGATACTCTCAAAACCTTTAAGGTTAACCCGAAAGCCATTATTGTAGAGGACGGGCTTGAACTGCAAATTGCCCCGTATGACCGCCAATTCTCATCGAAAACGGTCGGGCAGCGTGCGATGGCCATTTTTGCCGGTCCAATGATGAATTTCATCCTGGCTGCTGTCCTCTTTATGATTATCGGGATGGTTCAAGGAGTCGTCGTAAATGACCCTGTTTTAGGTAAATTGACCGAGGATGGTCCTGCGATTACCTCTGGACTGAAAGAAGGAGACGTCGTTCAATCCATCAACGGTGAAGAAATGGAATCTTGGGAAGAGATTCAAAAAACCATACAGCAAAACGCCAATAATGAATTGAATGTCGTTGTTGAGCGCGATGGAGCGACAAAAGAAATAACGGTTATCCCGAAATTAGTAGAAGATGCAGCTGGAAAGCGAGGCATCATCGGTGTATATGCACCGACTGAAAAATCGTTTGTAAAGGCAGTTGGACACGGTTTTACGGAAACGTATATGTGGACAAAGCAAATCTTCATTATATTGGGTGATTTAGTGACCGGCGGCTTTGATATCGATCAATTATCCGGACCGGTCGGAATTTATGTTTCAACCGAAGAAGTGGCTAAGTCTGGCATCATCTATTTATTGAAATGGGCTGGGGTATTAAGCATTAACCTCGGGATCATGAACTTGCTGCCGCTTCCGGCACTCGATGGCGGGAGATTGCTATTCATTGCCATTGAAGCTGTAAGAGGCAAACCAATCGATAAGCAAAAAGAAGGGATTGTCCACTTTATTGGATTTGCCCTCTTGATGCTCTTGATGATTGTGGTAACATGGAATGATATACAGCGCTTCTTCTTTTAAACAAGAATGGTGACGAAGGATGGCTGTCTAAAGCCATGAAGTTTCTTTCGGCGCATCTTTATAAGCTATAAAGATAGGGGCTAATAAACCAAGCCCCTATCATCTATGTATGAAGCCAATTGTGATTGATAGAAAGGTGAATTGATAATGAGACAAAGTATGACGATTATCCCTACTTTGAGGGAGGTACCATCCGATGCCGAAGTGAAAAGCCATCAGCTCCTTCTTCGTGCGGGATTTATGCGCCAAACAGCGAGCGGTATCTATAGCTACCTTCCATTAGGATTAAAAGTAATTCAAAATGTGGAGAAAATCATTCGTGAAGAGATGGAGCGTGCCGGCGCGGTAGAATTATTAATGCCAACCTTGCAGCAAGCAGAGCTTTGGCAGGAGTCCGGCAGATGGAATTCTTACGGACCAGAGCTCATGCGTATGCATGACCGCCACAATCGTGAATTCGCACTTGGGCCAACACATGAGGAAGTCATTACGAGCCTTTTGCGTGATGAGGTCAAATCGTACAAGAAATTACCGTTGACGCTTTATCAAATTCAAACAAAATTCCGTGATGAAAAGCGCCCGCGTTTCGGTTTATTGCGCGGAAGAGAGTTCATCATGAAGGATGCCTATTCCTTCCACTCAAGCCAAGAAAGCCTTGATGAGGTTTATGACCGCTTATTCACAGCCTATTCCAATATCTTCAGCCGCTGCGGCTTAAACTTCAGGGCTGTTATTGCTGATTCAGGCGCGATGGGCGGAAAGGACACCCATGAATTCATGGTTCTTTCAGAAATCGGTGAAGATACAATCGCTTATTCCGATACATCTAGCTTTGCAGCCAACATCGAAATGGCCCCTGTTGTAAATACAGCTGTTAAAACAGGCGAAGCAGCAAAAGAATTGGAAAAAATTGAAACACCTGACCAAAAGACGATTGAAGAAGTGTCCAGCTTCTTGAATGTTCCGGCAGAAAAATGCCTAAAAACATTGCTTTGGAAGGTTGATGATGAGTTTGTTGTCGTATTGGTCAGAGGCGATCATGAATTAAATGACATTAAGCTTAAAAATCTATACAATGCAGCAATCGTTGAACCGGCAACACCTGAAGAGACGAAGGAAATCCTTGGGGTAAACTTCGGGTCCTTAGGTCCTGTACACATGAAAACGAGCGATATCAAGGTTGTGGCGGATGCGGCTGTTCAAATGCTTGAAAATGCTGTTTGCGGCGCTAACGAAGATGGGTTCCATTATGTGAATGTAAACCCTGACCGTGATTTCCCAGCCGTGCAATATGAAGACCTTCGCTTCATTCAAGAAGGTGATCCTTCTCCAGATGGACAAGGGACAATCAAGTTTGCTAAGGGTATTGAGGTTGGACATGTATTCAAGCTTGGGACACGCTACAGCGAATCCATGAGCGGCATGATCCTTGATGAGAACGGCCGTCAAAAACCAATGATCATGGGCTGCTATGGCATCGGTGTATCCCGTACGGTTTCAGCCATCGCTGAGCAATTCAACGATGAAAAAGGTCTTATCTGGCCAGTGAATATTGCCCCATACCAAGTTCACTTAATCCCGGTAAACATGAAAGATGAAGCACAAAAACAACTGGGAGAAGAATTATATGAACAGCTGACAAGAGCTGGCTATGATGTGCTGATTGATGACCGTCCAGAAAGAGCGGGCGTGAAATTTGCTGATTCTGACTTAATCGGTATGCCGGTTCGCGTAACGGTTGGCAAGAAAGCTCAAGAAGGCATCGTTGAATTGAAAATCAGAGAAAATGGCGAAAGCTTTGAGATTCCTGTGGGAGAATTGCTTGAGCGTCTTAAGACAATAATTGGCTGATATATGATACATGGCTCTCCCTAAATGGTCTGGGAGAGCCTGTTCTTTCTTTTCAGGCGATTGCAGATAAAGCGCAATAGATTGGACTGTATAGAAGATTATATCTTTAAAGAGACAGCCGAATAAAAATCTGAGGTATGTTATAATGACTAGACGAGTATGAGAATGACTTTTGGGAGAGATTGATATGGAAGAGAATTCTCGCATGAAACAAGATAAATTCAGGACGCTTCTTCAACAGCTCCAGCTGACTGAGGATGCTGTCGTACAGCATTTTCATAACGCCGAAATTGAAAGGGTGGTCATCGAAAAGGTTGCCCGGAAATGGCATTTCTTCTTTAGCTTTGACCAGTTAATCCCTTGCAGCGTTTGGACGCGTTTTACGACACAATTGATCCAATCTTTCTCGCCAATTGCCTCTGTAGGGTATTCCGTGACGGTAAGAAATCCAATGCCGACCAAGGAATTAATTATAGAATATTGGAAGAATTGTATAGGAGAAATAGATGGGATCTCACCTGCGATCCTTGAGCTTCTGCATGGGCAAAGCCCTGCGGTAGAAGGAAATAAATTGATTATTAAGGCGCGGAATGAAGCGGAAGCCGGGCAGCTGAAAAGAAAGTATGCGGGATTGATATCAGAGGTGTATCAAGGCTTTGGTTTCCCTCCGCTTCAGCTCGATGCGGTAGTGGACGCTTCTATATTCAGCGATGAGATGGAAATCTTCCGGAAGAAAAAGCAGGAAGAGGACGAAGCGAAAGCGATGCAGGCTGTACAGGAGATGAAGAAGGCAGCCGAATCGAAGGATGATGTGCCTTATGATGACGGACCGCTTGTCATCGGCTATAAAATTAAACCGGATGCGGACTTTAAGGCGATTGATGAAATTGTCGAGGAAGAGCGCCGCATAGCGATTGAAGGATATGTTTTTGACGCAGAAACACGTGAATTGAAAAGCGGCAGGACCTTGCTCACATTCAAGATTACGGACTACACAAATAGTATCCTTGTTAAGGTATTCTCACGTGACAAGGAGGACGCAGTCCAATTGGCACGCGTTAAAAAAGGTATGTGGGCACGAGTGCAAGGAAGTGTTCAAAATGATACCTTCGTCCGTGACTTAGTTATGATTGCTAATGATATTAATGAAATTGCCGGCAAACATCGCATAGATCAAGCGCCAGAAGGCGAAAAGCGCGTTGAGCTTCATCTGCATACACCAATGAGCCAAATGGACGCTGTTACGCCTGTATCAGCTCTTGTTGCCCAGGCGGCAAAATGGGGCCATCCAGCTGTTGCCGTGACAGATCACGCCGTTGCGCAATCCTTCCCTGAGGCTTATTCAGCCGGGAAGAAGAACGGGATTAAAATTTTGTACGGGGTTGAGGTAAATCTGATTGATGATGGTGTACCGATTGCCTATAACACAAAAGACCTCGTTTTAGAAGACAGCACGTATGTCGTCTTTGACGTTGAAACAACGGGTCTATCTGCTATTTATGACACAATCATCGAGCTCGCTGCCGTCAAGATGAGAAACGGGGAAATCATTGACCGCTTTGAGTCATTTGCGAACCCGCATCATAAGCTATCTTCGACGACGATTAATCTAACAGGCATTACCGATGATCTTGTAGAAAATGCGCCAGAAGTGGATGAGGTGCTGACGAAATTCAAGGAGTGGGCTGGCGACAGCATTTTTGTTGCCCATAATGCAAGCTTTGATATGGGCTTTTTGAACATGGGCTATAAAAAGCTGAACTTCGGCAAAGCCGAAAATCCAGTCATTGATACGCTTGAACTGGCGCGTTTCCTTTATCCGGATATGAAGAACCACCGTTTGAACAATTTGGCGAAGAAATTCGATGTCGAGCTCGTTCAGCATCACCGTGCTATCTATGATGCTGAGACAACAGGCCACTTGCTCATGAAAATGCTGAAGGATGCGAATGAGAAAGGCATTGTTAACCATAATCAGCTTAATGACAATATGGGACAAGGGAAGGCGTTTCAACGTGCTAGACCATATCATTGCACCTTGCTGGCGCAAACGGAGGAGGGCTTAAAGAATTTATTTAAGCTTGTCTCCATTTCCCATCTCAATTATTTCTATCGCGTTCCGCGCTTGCCGAGGTCCATTCTAACGAAATACCGGGAAGGCATTCTCGTCGGTTCAGGATGCGATCGCGGGGAAGTATTTGAGAATATGATGCAGAAATCCTTTGAAGAGGCAGAGGAAGCGGCAGAGTTTTATGATTATCTGGAGGTACATCCGAAAGAGGTCTACGCTCCCCTTATTGAAATGGAGCTTGTGCGTAATGAGAAAGCGCTCGAATCCATCATTTCGAACATCGTAAAAATTGGCGAAAGGCAAAATAAGCCGGTCGTTGCCACGGGAAATGTTCATTATTTGAACCCTAATGATAAAATCTACCGTAAGATTTTGATTAACTCTCAAGGCGGTGCCAATCCGCTGAACAGACATTCCTTGCCGGATGTCCATTTCCGCACGACAGATGAAATGCTTCAAGCTTTCTCCTTCCTTGGGGATGAGAAAGCGAAGGAAATCGTTGTCGCTAATACGCATAAAGTGGCGGATATGATTGAGGAAATCAAGCCGATTAAGGATGATTTGTATACACCAAAAATCGAGGGGGCGGATGAAGAAATTCGTTCCATGAGTTATGGCAGAGCAAGGATGATCTATGGAGAAAACTTGCCTGAGATTGTAGAAGCTAGGCTTGAGAAGGAACTGAAGAGTATCATTGGCCACGGATTTGCCGTTATTTATTTGATTTCTCATAAGCTCGTTAAGAAATCCCTTGATGATGGTTATCTCGTCGGCTCGCGTGGTTCCGTCGGTTCTTCATTCGTTGCGACCATGACGGAAATCACGGAGGTTAACCCGCTTCCGCCGCATTATGTTTGCCCGAAATGCAAGCAGTCGGAATTCTTCAATGATGGCTCCGTCGGTTCAGGCTTTGATTTGCCTGATAAGGAATGCCCGGATTGTCATGTTCCGTTCATTAAGGATGGACATGATATCCCGTTTGAGACCTTCCTTGGATTTAAAGGAGATAAGGTACCGGATATCGACTTGAACTTCTCAGGGGAATACCAGCCGCAGGCCCATAACTATACGAAAGTACTGTTCGGAGAAGATTATGTGTATCGTGCTGGAACAATTGGCACAGTCGCAGAGAAGACAGCATATGGATATGTGCGCGGCTATGCTAATGACAATAACCTGCATCTCCGCTCAGCTGAAGCTGACCGTTTAGTCAGCGGCTGCACCGGTGTTAAGAGAACAACAGGCCAGCACCCGGGCGGGATTATTGTTGTGCCGGATTATATGGATATCTATGATTTCACCCCTATTCAATACCCGGCAGATGATAGTGAATCTGAATGGAGAACGACACACTTTGATTTCCATTCCATTCACGATAATATTTTGAAGCTGGATATTCTCGGGCACGATGACCCGACTGTTATCCGGATGCTCCAGGATTTAAGCGGAATCGATCCAAAGACCATTCCGACTGATGATCCGGAGGTTATGAAAATCTTCAGCTCGCCTGAAGTGCTCGGCGTCACAGAAGAGCAAATCAATTGTAAGACCGGAACACTCGGTGTGCCGGAATTTGGAACGCGATTTGTCCGTCAGATGCTTGAGGACACAAAACCAACGACATTTGCAGAGCTCGTGCAAATTTCCGGGCTTTCCCATGGAACAGACGTATGGCTTGGCAATGCGCAGGAACTGATACAGGAGAATATTTGTAATCTGAGCGAAGTTATCGGCTGCCGTGATGACATCATGGTCTACTTGATCTATCAAGGACTGGAGCCTTCACTTGCCTTCAAAATCATGGAGTCTGTCCGTAAGGGTAAGGGATTGACTGAGGATATGGAAGAGGAAATGCTGAAGAACAAAGTGCCGGCCTGGTATATTGGATCATGTAAGAAGATTAAGTACATGTTCCCGAAAGCCCATGCCGCAGCCTATGTTTTGATGGCCGTTCGGATTGCTTACTTTAAAGTCCACCACCCGCTTCTTTATTATGCGGCATACTTTACAGTCAGGGCGGAGGATTTTGATATAGATGCAATGGTTAAGGGGTCGCAAATGATTCGTTCGCGCATTGATGAAATTAATCAAAAGGGCCTTGATGCAAGCACAAAGGAAAAAAATCTTATGACTGTTCTTGAGCTTGCCTTGGAAATGTGTGAACGCGGCTTTAGCTTCCAGAAGGTTGACCTGTACCGCTCAAGTGCAACGGAATTCATCATTGACGGAAACACTTTGATTCCGCCGTTTAATTCGATACCAGGACTTGGAACGAATGCCGCCTATAATATTGTGAAAGCTAGAGAAAAGGGCGAATTCTTATCCAAGGAAGATTTACAACAACGAGGCAAGATATCCAAAACTATCTTGGAATACTTGGATAACCATGGATGCCTTGAAAATATGCCTGATCAAAACCAGCTATCCTTATTCTAGGAAAGGCACGGTTATTTGCAAATTCGATAACTTTATGTTATATTCAAGTAAGAATTACTGCTGATACGTATGTGCTAAAGAGTGGGGAAACCCACTCTTTCGTTTGTATTAGGATGCTATTAGAGTCGCATACATAGGCCGTAAAGGAGTGAAAGTATGAGCAAGAAAGTAACGGAGATCGTCGAGGAAATGGCTGCCCCAATCCTTGAAGAGTTAAACCTCGAGCTCGTGGAAGTTGAATATGTGAAAGAGGGCAGAAACTGGTTCCTTAGAGTGTATATCGATAAGGACGGAGGCGTGGATATTGAGGAATGCGGACTTGTTTCAGAGAAGCTGAGCGAACAGCTTGATGAAAAAGACCCGATTTCCAATAATTATTTCCTGGAGGTATCTTCCCCAGGCGCTGAGCGCCCATTGAAGAAAGACCGGGATTATATAAAAGCAATCGGCAAGAATGTCCATGTCAAAACGTATGAGCCGATTGACAATGAAAAAGAGTTTGAAGGCATCCTGAAGGATTTTGATGGTTCTCAGGTTACGCTTGAAATCAAAATTAAAACACGTAAAAAAGAGCTTGTGATTCCCTATGATAAGATTGCGAAGGCAAGGCTTGCCGTCAGCTTTTCATAAGGTGTAGATTTTAGGAGGGGATTAGTAAAATGAGTAATGAATTACTCGATGCACTGACTATTTTAGAAAAGGAAAAAGGCATTTCAAGAGATGTGCTTGTAGAAGCGATTGAAGCTGCTCTTGTATCGGCTTATAAACGTAATTTCAATCAAGCGCAAAATGTGCGCGTGGATTTCAATCTGATGAATGGATCCATGAGGGTATTTGCCCGTAAAGAAATCGTGGATGAAGTATTTGACTCCCGTCTTGAAATTTCCCTTGATGAAGCCAAAAGCATCAATCCAAACTATGAGCTTGAAGATGTGGTGGAGCTTGAAGTTACACCGAAGAATTTCGGACGTATCGCTGCACAAACGGCTAAGCAGGTTGTTACACAGCGTGTGCGTGAGGCTGAAAGAGGAATCGTATATAACGAATTCATTGACCGTGAAGAAGATATCATGACAGGGATTGTTCAACGTCGTGATTCTAAATATATTTACGTCGCTCTTGGCAAAACGGAAGCCTTGCTTCCGGCAAATGAGCAAATGCCGAACGAAAGCTACCAGCCGCATGAGCGATACAAAGTATTTTTGACAAAGGTTGAGAAAACTTCCAAAGGGCCGCAGATTTTCGTATCCCGCACACATCCTGGTCTTTTGAAGCGTTTATTTGAACTCGAAGTGCCAGAAATCTTTGATGGCACGGTTGAAATCAAATCTGTTGCACGTGAAGCTGGAGATCGCTCTAAAATCTCTGTGCACTCCGATAATCCGGAAGTTGATCCGGTCGGGGCATGTGTTGGTCCAAAGGGTCAGCGTGTTCAAGCCATCGTTAATGAATTAAAAGGCGAGAAAATTGATATCGTCAAATGGTCCGAAGATCCAGTCGTATTTGTTGCGAATGCTCTCAGCCCATCCAAGGTGCTTGAAGTTATCGTTAATGAAGAAGAAAAAGCTACAACGGTTATCGTTCCTGACTATCAATTATCGCTTGCAATCGGTAAGCGCGGACAAAATGCCCGTCTTGCGGCTAAGCTGACTGGCTGGAAGATTGATATCAAGAGTGAAACAGATGCGCGTGAAGCTGGCATCTATCCAGTCGTACGCGACAATGAAGAAGAAATGGAATTCACCGGGTTCACTTTTGGACTCGATGACGATGGTGAAGAGTAAAAAGCATTGGTGAGGTGATGATGGTGAACAACCGTAAAAAGATACCGCTCCGGAAATGTATCGGCACCGGTGAAATGAAGCCTAAGAAGGAAATGATCCGGATTGTTCGTTCCAAGGAAGGAGAGGTTTCAATCGATCCAACCGGAAAGAAATCCGGACGGGGAGCTTACTTAAGCCTTTCTGAGGAAGCCATTAACGCTGCCAAGAAGAAAAACAGCCTGTCTAATCATTTGGACGCTGATGTGCCTGCTTCCATTTATGATGAACTATTGGAAATGGCGGCCAAGGAGAAAAAATGACGACAATGAATGAAAAGAAATGGATGTCCCTTTTGGGACTCGCATATCGAGCGAGAAAAGTTATTTCCGGGGAAGAATTGGTT
>X410_Impala__coassemble_117_pt1 | contig 16308 bp, 17 predicted proteins | sample X410_Impala__metabat2_high_PE_006 | metagenome-assembled genome bin X410_Impala | reverse complement strand
ATATGGAATCCTGAATCTACATGAATATTTTCACCCGTAATCCCTCTTGATAATGGGCTGAAGAGGAATAAGGCTGTGTCTCCGACTTCTTCTTGTGTGACTTGCCTTCTGAGTGGTGCTCTTTCCTCAAATACTTTCCGGATGGCGTTAAAATCACCGACACCTTTAGCTGAGAGCGTTCGAATCGCTCCTGCTGATATGGAATTTACTCGGATGCCGGATGGTCCGAGATCATTAGCCAAATATTTGACACTTGCCTCCAGGCTCGCTTTGGCTACTCCCATGACATTGTAATTTTGGACAACTCTCTCTCCGCCTAAATACGTGAGCGTAACAATGCTTCCGCCTTCATTCATCATATCTCGGGCAGCTTTAGCAACAGCCGTTAAAGAATAGGCACTGATATTTTGAGCCAACAGGAAGCCTTCCCTGTTCGTGTTTAAATATTCGCCCTTTAATTCCTCTTTGTTGGCAAAAGCGATGCAATGGGCAATTCCGTCAATTTTTCCGTATTTTTCACGGATGTCAGCAAAGCATTTCTCAATTTCTGCGTCACTTGTTACATCACACGGGATCACATATGTATCCTTACCACCTTCAAGGCCGTCAACCAATTCCCGTACGCCTTTTTCCATCCGCTCACCGGCATATGTAAAAATCAGTCTGGCTCCTGCTTGGTAAAGGGCTGTAGCGATACCCCATGCGATGCTGCGTTTATTAGCTACTCCCATGATGACGATTGTCTTATTATCAACATTAACGTTCATAAAAAGGATTCCTCCCCGATTTAATACATATTATTAGTACCTGATACTAATTTATACTAAGAACCGCCATTATGTAAAGTGTATTTACCAAATTTAACCGATAAGGATTTGTCCACTAGATAATCAAGTGAAATGGCTTCCTCGCAAATACTGAATCCTCGGGCACCCCCGAAGTTCCTGAATTTTATTTCAAGCTGTTTGAACGATATAATGTTTCTATATGAACCAGTTGCCATAAAAGCGGCAATTGCCGGAAAGAATAAGTGAAACGGAAAGGAGGGTAATGTGATGTATGATTGTATTGGAGATGTACATGGCTGTTATGATGAATGCTTGCAGCTGTTCGAGAAAATGGGCTATCAGATGAAAGATGGCACTCCCCTGCATCCTGAAGGATATATCCCCGTTTTCCTTGGCGATATTACGGACAGAGGTCCTAAATCCGTTGAGATGATTGAATTTGTATGGGAACTCGTTATCGAGAAAAAAATGGCTCTTTATGTGCCCGGAAACCATTGCAACAAATTATACCGCTATTTCCTTGGAAATAAAGTACATGCCACACACGGCCTAGAGACCACTGTAGCTGAATTGGAGGCCTTACATCCGAAAGTGCGAAAGAGAGTTCGCCAGCGATTCATGCAACTTTATGAGGAATCCCCTCTTTATCTCGTCCTTGACGGCGGAAATTTGGTCGTTGCTCATGCCGGCATCAAAAAAGAGCTTATTGGATTGAATAATAAGAAAGTTCGAACTTTTGTTCTTTATGGAGATATTACAGGCAGAACCCTTCCGGATGGCCGCCCGGAACGGCTAGATTGGGCCCTTTGGCATAATGGAAAACCATTGATCGTGTATGGTCACACTCCTGTTTTAGAGCCTAGAATCAAGAACAATACGTATAATATCGATACAGGAGCTGTATTCGGGGGTAAACTAACTGGTTTTCGCTATCCCGAAAAAATCTTTTTTCAGGTGGATTCTTCAATGCCCTTCGTTCCTGAAAAGTTCCATAAATACAGCGAGTGAAAAAGGGGTGAATGGGGTACACCATTCATCCCTTTCTTGTGCAGTTAACCAAATTCTGCATATCAGCTGGCAGTGGACTTTCAAACCGCATATGCTCCTCCGTAATCGGATGATGGAAGTTCAAAAATCCGCAATGAAGTGCCTGCCGTGCGATCAAATCCCTCGAACCGCCATATAAATCATCCCCAAGCAGCGGATGACCTAAGTCTGACATATGAACCCTTATTTGATGGGTGCGTCCTGTCATAAGCTTCAAGCGCACAAACGAATAAGAAGGAAATTGCTTGATTGTTTTGTAGAAGGTTAAGGCTGACTGACCATCAGATCGTACTTCCCGCTTAATGATGCTATCTCCCATCCTGCCAATCGGTCCATCAACACTCCCTTCAAGGGGAGCGATATGCCCTTCGACCAATGCGAGATATTCCCTGCTGACACTCTTCTCTCGCTGTGAGAGGCTGAACAAATGATGGATATGTCTATGCTTGGCTATCAGTACTAAACCCGATGTATCCCGGTCCAGCCTTGTTACAATATGAACCGCTGCTTGATGGCCAATTTCCTCGTAATAATGAACAATCGCATTGGCGAGACTTTTGCTTGGATGCTCCCTTGAAGGGATTGTACTCATACCGGCAGGCTTTTCGATGACGAGCACATAATCATCCTCATAGCGAATGTTTAACGGTATAGGATCTCCTTTCATTTTTTCACTGCCTGCTTCTGGCGGATATTGAACCAAAATCTCATCGTCCTGCTGGATTTTGTAACGCACGTTTTCAACGCGCCCATTGACCATAATCTTTCCGCCTCTAAATTTAATATCAGTCAGGGCTGCCTTGGAAATTCTTTTACGCGATAAATAGTCGCGCAGGAGGATTCCCTTCTCTTCTTCTGTTGCGTTGAAACGTAATGTAAACGGCTTTGCCATTGAACTCATCCTTTTCTTAATCTAACTATAAAAAAAGGGCCGAAATCCTTTCGGTCCCTAAAAAATATTCGCCTATCAGTCCGTCACAAAGGAATCTCGAACCCTTCTCCAAAATGGGAATGGCCTAAAGCGGGCAAATCGAATTCGCTCATCCGCCACACGGAATTGAATGGATTTTACATCCTTATGCAGAAGGCTTAAATGGTCAATTGTCATTTGGAAGTCATCGCTCGTCACGGGCTTGAGCATGCATGTATGATGTCCCGGCAAAATGAGCGGCGAGCCGATTGTACGGAACACCCGATTATTGATTGATGCCATTTCAGTTAATTGAATCGCCGGGATGGACGGATGGAGGATAGCTCCGCCCAATGCCTTATTATAAGCCGTGCTTCCTGATGGTGTTGATACACAAAGCCCGTCCCCTCTAAACCGCTCAAAGGATTCACCCCTGATTTCCACGTCCATGACTAGACTGCTGCCAACACTTTTCACAGTCGATTCATTCAAAGCCAAATACTTTGATTCCCTGCCTCCATGACTATAGCGAACCGTAACCTCGAGGAGCGGATATTCAACCGTCTGATACGGTGTCTTCGCTATCGCGGTCGCGAGCTTTTCAATCTCTTCTGGTATCCAGTCCGCATAAAAGCCGAGGTGGCCTGTATGTACACCGACAAAGGCAGTACGGTCAAGGCGGGAACTATACCGATGGAACGCATACAATAATGTTCCATCTCCGCCTACCGAAATGACAATATCCGGCTGATCCTCATTATAAGTAACCCCAAGGCTATCAAGCTGATCTTTTATCTTTTGCATTAATTCATTTGATTTATTATCACCTTTTGACGTGACCGCATACTTCATATTCATCCCCACCCGTTCGTTAAGTGTTTTTCCCCCTCTTTTTCACGACATAAGCTTGGGCTTCCTGAATTTCAAGCTTAATTCGGGTCATTTCCTCATCCATATGGAAGGCAGCTTCCGCAAGGCTTTCAAGGCGCTTCTTCAATACTTCTGGGAATTGTCCGTTATATTTATAATTCAGCGAATGCTCAATCGTCGCCCAGAAATTCATGGCAAGTGTACGGATCTGAATCTCTGCCATGATTTTCTTTTCTCCATGAATCGTTTGCACCGGATATTCTATAACCACATGATAGGAGCGATACCCGCTTGCCTTCTTATTGGTGATATAATCCCGTTCTTCAAGAATCGTAAAATCGGTGCGCTGGCGAAGAAGATGAACAACCTGCTTAATATCATCTACGAACTGGCACATGATGCGCAGCCCCGCAATATCTTGGATTTCTGTCTCCAATTTATCTTCGGGCACCTTTTTATGAAATGCTTTATCTAGAATACTTGCTACCGGCTTCACTCGTCCAGTCACAAACTCAATTGGAGAATGCTCGTTTTCCAAATCGCATTGTGAACGTATACCCCTAAGCTTAATTTTTAATTCATCAACCGCCTGTTTATATGGGGCCAAAAATTCATCCCAATTTCTACTCATGGATTCCACCACCTGAATTACTTTTCATAAAATCTGCCTTAGCGGGTCAGATATGGTTCTATCAATATCCGTTCTATTTTTATTCGTTTGTCTTTTTACATTTATGTGCTTTATGAACATTATGTATTTAATATGTTTCGAACTGTGATAACCATTCCTGCTTACCCCCTCTATTTTATCACAAGAAGATAGCTCATTTCTAAGATTGATGTAAACTTCCCAAAAAGTCATAATAAGGAGTGAGTATTAATGACTTCTGGAGGAATGGAATATGACAGAGCAAATTGAGATTGAATTTAAGAATTTATTGACCAAAACGGAATTCGAACAATTACTCGGAAACTTTCATATAAGCAACGATCAATTCATTACACAAAAGAATCATTATTTCGACACACCGGAATTTTTGCTGAAAGACCAGGCATGCGCCTTGCGTATTCGCGAAAAAGACGGACAGTATGAAATGACTCTAAAGCAGCCGCTCCCGAAAGGACAAGGGCTGCTGGAAACCAATATTGAGCTCGGTTCAGAAGCAGCACAAGCCATTCTCAATGGCACCCCTCTCTCACAAAGCGAGATTCTAAATAAAATTCAGTTGTTGGGGATTGAAGCTAATGATCTATCCTGCTTCGGAACATTGACGACCGCAAGAGCAGAGATTCCATATGAAGGCGGACTGCTCGTCTTTGACAAGAGTACCTATTTCAGCATCACAGATTATGAGCTTGAATATGAAACATCGCATTATGAGGATGGAAAAAGAATCTTTAATAATCTGCTCAAAAAGGCAAACATTCCTCCGCGTAAAACCGATAATAAGGTCAAACGCTTTTTCACCGAGATGCAAAGAGTGAAAACAAAAGAGGAGTGATTCACATGAAGGTAAGTCACCTGCCTATCGCCCTGCAAATCCAAACCTTGCAATCCTTATCAGCTCTTGGGGACCAGGCCGGAAACACGCGGACAGAAACGACATCACTGTTTCAAGCCATGCTCGGGGATGCCCTTTCTGCTTCTGTGCTCCGCACATCGGATATCGGCACTTCTTCACTTGGACTCGGGACAATGGCCACCTTGCTTAGTCCAGGAACCCAAGTAGGTGAATCAATAGGCGAATTGCCTTTTCACATACCTAATGAATCGCCCAAGGATACAAGATTTGATCAAAGCGTTCGCGAAGCAGCTGCTGCCTATGATGTTCCAGAAAAGTTAATAAGAGCGGTCATCGAGCAGGAAAGCGGCTTTGACCCTAACGCCGTCAGCATGGCTGGTGCATCCGGCCTCATGCAGCTCATGCCAGCTACAGCCTCCTGGCTCGGTGTAAATAATGTGTTCGACCCGCATGAAAATATTATGGGCGGAACGAAATATTTGCGGAACATGCTCACTAAATATGACGGAGATGTCACACTCGCTCTTGCCGCCTATAACGCAGGTCCGGGGAATGTCGATAAATACGGCGGTATACCGCCATTTGAGGAGACAAACAATTACGTCAGGAAAGTCCTTGATCACTATTATGCTTAAAGAAGGGTGAGCCTAATAAGCTCATCTTTTTTGTTACTTCCCTTTAAATGAAAAGCAGGATATTGGAAAAATTAGGTCCCCCTTGCTAAAATTATGGTTATATTTAAAACAATTATAAATAGAGGAGAATGATGTATGGCTGATGTGAATCTGACACCATACGAGGCATTGGGAGAAGCAAAATTACATGATTTAGTGAATGAATTTTATGGTAATGTGGGATCCCATCCGCTTCTTGCTCCCATTTTTCCTGATGATCTGAGTGAAACAGCACGAAAACAGAAGCAGTTTCTCACCCAGTTTCTTGGAGGACCGTCCATCTACACAGATGAGCATGGACACCCAATGTTACGAGCTAGGCATATGTCGTTTGAGATAACCCCGATACGTGCAGAAGCCTGGCTGGAATGTATGGAAAAAGCTATGGATACAGTACAAATTGAAGATCCATTAAGAGAGTATATATTCGGGCGGTTAACCATGACTGCCCAGCATATGATTAATACAAAAGAAACCTTTGGAAGCGGTGATCCTTATGACAAACCATAAGGCCTCCTCGTCCAGCTGGTACGATTGGTCAACGGTGCACCATTTCTTCAAGCCCCTTGAAAAGCCCTTGGAAATCTATGTATTCATCGATCCTACCTGTCCTTCCTGCTTCAGGCTCGACCGTATTATCAAACGGTTAAAACTTGAATATGGCCATTATTTTGCACTTAAGCATGTCTTTAGCAAGCAACCAAAATCCCGCTCTACTGACCAATCACGGAATTTGCAATCCGGCATCTCCTGTGAAAAGTTATGGATTGAGGAGGAATTTGCCGGACACGTTCCATCTATTGCTATTAAGGCAGCTGAGCTTCAAGGTAAAAAAGCAGGTTACCGATATTTCAAGAAAATACAAGAATCACTATTTATGAACCAGGAATCCGTCGATTCGCTCGATACCTTGCTCACTTGTGCCGAGAAGGCAGAAATTGACTATGAGGAATTTGTTCGTGATCTACAATCAGAGGCAGCCATAAAAGCATTGGAATGTGATTTAAGGATTACAGAGGAAATGGATGTCCAGGAGCTCCCTACTCTTGTCTTCTTCAATCAAAAGATGGAGGAAGAAGGCATCAAGGTTGCCGGGTCGTATCCATATGAGATTTATGCGCAGATTTTGGAGGAGATTCTTGGATTCCAGCCTAAAGCCAACCCGCTGCCAAGCATGGAAGAGTGTGTCAGGGAATTCCAGGTCATTACGACATCTGAAATAAGCTATATTTATCAAATCGAACCTCATGAGGTCGAGCATGAAATGAAGAAATTATTGCTAAAGCGTGCTGTCGAGCATATTCCCTTGCGTTCAGAAACATTCTGGAGATACATGTAGAAAAATAGCCCTTTTACTCGTATATAATATTAAAAATACCTGTATAAATAAGAAGAAGACTCTGTAATCGGACAGAGTCTTCTTCTTCATACGAACAAAGGGGATGGGAGAAATTTTTCACGGTCAAACAAAGGGGTAAATGTTTGCTAGTGATCAACTTCACAATATTAATATAGCAAAAACTTTCTTAGCTGACAAGAGTTTTGTTCATAAATTCACATAAAAATTATTTCTTTTCATAATTTTATATACATGTCATACGATAAAACAAGAAGCACTACTAATAATATCCAATAAAGGGATGTCATCCGCATGAAAAAAATCTCTGTCATCGGTCTGTTTTGTCTGATTTTCGTATCTTTCTTCCTGCAATTGCTCGGGATTATGCATGTCATCCCGTTGTATGTATCCTCTCCCATCCTCTTCCTGTCTTTCCTGGTTTTCATCTATGGACTTCGTTATAAAAAGCGTTTCAAAGGATTTTGAAACATAAAAGCGGCGGGAATATTCCCTGCCGCTTCGCTTTTTTTGCTTAAATATCTAAGAGCTGCTCCAACTCCGTCAATTTTTCCTCAAATACCTTGCATGCTGCCTTGATAGGCTCAGGAGATGTCATATCTACACCAGCCTTTTTGAGCACTTCAATTGGGAAGTCACTAGATCCCGCCTCAAGGAAGCCTAGATAGCGCTCTACAGCAGGCTGCCCTTCTTCAAGGATTTGACTGCTCAAGGCTGCGGCAGCACTGAAGCCTGTCGCATATTGATAAACATAGTAATTGTAGTAGAAGTGGGGAATCCTCGACCACTCCAGGCCAATTTCCTCATCAATAACGATATCATCGCCAAAATACTTTTTATTGAGATCATAATAGGTTTGCGTCAAGCTCTCCGCAGTCAATGCTACGCCATCCTGAGCCATCTTATGAATCAAATGCTCAAATTCGGCAAACATCGTTTGACGGAAGACGGTTCCCCTGAACCCTTCAAGATAATGATTCAATAAGTAAATTCTCTTCTGCTCATCATCAATTTCCTTTAGTAAATAATCATTCAGCAGGGCTTCATTCGTCGTTGATGCTACCTCAGCGACAAAAATAGAATAATCTCCATATTGGTACGGCTGATTTTTCCTTGTGTAATAGCTGTGCACAGAATGACCAAACTCATGCGCAAGCGTGAATAGATTGTTCACATTATCCTGCCAGTTCATCAAGATATATGGGTTTGTACCATAAGCCCCTGAAGAATAAGCCCCGCTCCGCTTGCCGCGGTTTTCATGCACATCGACCCAGCGATTATCAAAACCTTCCTTCAGTACGGATACATAATCTTCTCCTAACGGAGCCAGTCCATTTAGAACATAATTCTTTGCGTCTTCATATGGAATCTCCATTTTGACGTCCTGAACGAGCGGTGTATACAGATCATACATATGCAGTTCCTCTACACCTAATATTTTCTTTCTAAGACGAACATAACGGTGCAATAAGTCCAGATTATCATGGATAGCACCGACTAAGTTCTCATAGACGCTTTCTGGTATATTATTAGCGGATAGGGCTGCCTCCCGAGCGGAGGAATAATTGCGCACTTTTGCGTAGAAATTATCCTTTTTAACCGTACCAGCAAGCGTACTGGCAAATGTATTCTTATATTGGCCGTAAGTCTTATACATAGCTTCAAATGCCTCTTTACGCACACGGCGGTCAGCACTCTCAAGGAATCTTGTGTATCTTCCGTGCGTCAGCTCGACTTCCTGCCCATTTTCGTCCTTGATGGAAGGGAAGCGGAGGTCGGCATTATTTAGCATGCCAAATGTATTGGACGAAGCGCTTAATACCTCTGACGCCTGGGCCAATAGAGCCTCTTGCTCTGCGGATAATACATGTGGTCTTTGCAAATTGATTTCTTTTAGCACATGCTCATATAGCTTTAGTTCTTCTTTCTCTTCCATGAAGCGATTGATTGTTTCTTCATCAATGGAGAGAATCTCAGGCACAATATAAGAAAAAACGCTTGAAGCTTGTGAATACAGGTTCTTAGCCCGGTCATCCATGCCTTGATAGAAGGTGTTCCCTGTATCTTGGTCATATCTCATATGAGAGTACGTATATAGGCGTCCAAGCCTTTCTGTTATTCCGTCTTGAAATTGCAGAGCATCCCATAATACATCGGCACTCTCGCCTAATTTTCCTTTGTATTGTTCACCTTTAGGAAGCGAGTCCTGGATATCCTTAAATTCATTCTCCCAAGCTTGATCTGTTGCAAAGATGTCCTCAAGCCTCCAGGTGTCTTCTACTGCGATATCTTTGCGTTCTGGCAATTGGTTTACGTCTGTTGCCATTTCATTCCCTCCAATCAATTACGTCCCTTATCTAGTTTCGCCATAAAGCATTGTTTTCCTCTTTAAAAAAATCCACAAGCAGATGATTAAGCTCTTTCTGCCGTATCGTTTTTATTGGAAACCCTTCTCTTATTATATAGCTATTTTCACCGTTTTTAATTAAATATTCGGTTTTTTCAAGAAATCTCAAAAACTCTTCGACAGGAGTGAACAAAGAGATAGAAACGGATGGCAAATCTCTGATAAGGATCTCCCTTTTACGTAGTCTATCCATAAAACGTTTACGAATTCCATCAGGTCTGATTTCCCCTTCTTTCACCTGGCAATCTAATAAGTCCAGAATGACATACCCTTGCCAGTGATGAGGAGGAATACCAAATACAATAGAGCTTCTGAGAGGAATACCGATTATTCTCGGCAGCTGACTTTGGATGCCTAGAGAGTAGAAGCTGCGTAAAAGCGGATTGGTGATTCCTTGATACCTCCACTCATTTCTTATCAGACTCTCTCGTTTTCTCATCCATTCAGGGATAAATAAGATTGTTCTAGCCTGCGGATCTAAGATTTGCAGCATTGATTTGCCCGTCAAAGCAACTCTCTCCGCTTGCCCAAAAAATAATTCTTTTGTAATGGGAATAAGATTCGTGAGCAGGATGAAGGTATTGGGGGTATGACAATCAAAGAATAAAAGGTAAGGAACACCTAAAGGGGATAATCGGATGGCTGATTGGAGCGAAGACGTTAAGGACCATAGCAGGTTCCCTTGTTTCTTGAGGAAGTGTGAATGAAATATCCAGACAGGCTCTATTTCAATCTTCTTATAGCCTAAGGTTCTTTCGATGAGGCGCTTGGCTGATAGAGGCGAGCATTGATATTCAATTGCGAAGGCTCTTCCCTCTGCATATGCCTCAATATCAGCTCTTTGAGAGATGGTATCATAGTATCTCTCTAACACTGTTCTTTCTGCCCATTGAGAGGCCCATTCATACAATAGGTTTTTCCCTTCCAAATGGATAAAGGATTCTGCTTCATCCATACCTGGACAATTCTCTTCCCGCTGATGGGCAAAATGAGGGATGCGTTTCCTCCCGGCTTTGTATAGCACCCTTTTTCGGCAAATCGGGCAGCTAAATTCATCTTCTTTACGATCAGCCGCACGGGTGGAATGGATAAGCTCGCCCTCTTGATTGGCTGCAACTAACATATGAAACAGCTCCTTTCTAGATTTAAAGTCCTATATTTAATTCTAGAATGGAGCCGATATTCCTTCTCCCTATCCATTAAAGAAAAGGTGAGAGTAATCTTGATAATGACTCAAATAATCGCATGAACAAGGTCCGTTTCTGAAAAGTTTCGATATGAAGCTCATTTGAGACAAGCAAGTCTTGCAGATAATCCTGGGCTAACTTCTTTACACTGCCGGTACGATATAAGAATACATTCACCTCAAAATTCAAATGAAAGCTCCGCATATCCATATTAGATGTGCCGATGGAAGCAAGCTTCCCATCTACAATCATGATTTTTGAATGCATAAAGCCTTCTCTGTATTCGTAGATTTTCACCCCAGCCTCGAGCAATTCCGGATAATACGACCTTGATGCATGGAAGACTATTCGGTTGTCAGGATTGCTTGGAACAAGTAATCGAACATCAATCCCGCTTAAAGCAGCAATCCTTAGCGCGGAGAATACATCTTCATCGGGAATGAAATACGGGGAGGCTATCCATACCGACTCCTTTGCCGACGTAATCATGGAAAAATAGATATTCTTTATGACACTCCATTCATTATCAGGTCCACCGGCAAGCACTTGGACTCCTCCATGAACCTCATTTGGTGTTTCCTTCATCATTAAGTAATCATCCGTCAAGAAACTGTGATTGGTCATATAATACCAATCCTGAATAAAGATTAATTGTAAGTCTCTGACTCCTTCTCCCTTTAACCGTAAATGAGTATCCCTCCAAAAACCGATGGATTTATCCTTCCCTAAATACTCATTCCCAATATTCAAGCCCCCGACAAATCCGACATATCCGTCGACCACAATGATTTTGCGGTGGTTTCGGAAATTAAATTTATTATTAAGGAAGGGAATCTTCACTGGTCCAAATGAAACAGCCTCAATACCCCAAGCCCTCATTTCCCGGATAAATTTAGACGGAAGCCTCCAAGATCCTACATCATCATATAAGAACCTGATTTTCACGCCCTGCTTTGCTTTCTCAATTAGAATATCTTTAATCTCATTTCCTAATTCGTCACCTCGCACAATATAGTATTCCATATGAATATGATTCTCCGCTGAACGCAAGGCTTCCTTAATCGCGTCAAAGGTCTCCTTGCCATTGGTTAAGACTTCTGTTTCCGTTGAATGCGAGATATTTGTGTTCCCCAATTTTTCAGCGAGCCCCAATAGCTTGCTGTACTCCTCATCCATGCTCGGACGAAGGTACCTGCCTTCTTCCTGAATTTTGCTCCCTAAATATACTTTTTTATCAAGAAAAAATTTCTTCTTAAACATCCTTTCCTTCCTGTAATTCCGGCCGAACAATAAATAAAATATAAATCCGATTACCGGGAATGCTCCCAGCACGACGAGCCACGCGACAGTCTGCGTGGGGTGACGGTTTTCCATAAAAATAATGACACCGATAAAAACCACCGATAAGGTCAAGCCAATACTAATATACTGGACAATATCACTCTGAATATTTTCCCGATATAAATAGGTCAATATAAAGATTGTAAATAAAAACAAAAAGATATTTACTGTGTATTTCATGCATTTCACCCAAATCCAAAAATGTTATAAGACCTTCCTCTATACCCATTTTTCGAATTTTTGACCCCTGCTTGCTTTTAAAGAATAATAAAAAGCTAGCCCCTTAAAAGGAACTAGCTAATAAATTTACGCGAAATATTGATTAACTGTATGAAAAACATCATCTGGTATGATGACAGTACCATATTCCTCGATTCGGTGAATCGTCACCCTTGATTCATCCGAATATTCTAGAAGGATGGATAGGATATTGTCTATTTTATCTTCTTCAAATTCCCCTTCAGGGAATTCAACATAAAGATAGTATTTATTCTCGAAGGAGTATAGCTTCGTAATGACTCCATTGACTCCGTTTGTTTTGCTGAGTGCCACTATATCCTCGAAGTCCTGGAACACAAGGACAAATTGAAGCGCCTCGTCTTCCATAGCTTGTTCATCCATAGATTGATCCGATTGAAAATGTTCATTCAGCATAGATTCAATCTTCAAATCGACTGAGTTGGCAGAATCATCAATCGGTAAGTCGAACTTTTGGCCGTCCTTGGAGAGTTGAGCACGTGTAACCAACACTTCTAATCCTTTTTCAAGTGCCTGGATTTGAATCCAAAGTGGTCCTTCTACTGTAAAATCCTCTTCCTCATGCACTTCATCCATCATTTCCCAGAATAGTTCTTCGCTGCGGTCTCTGTTATACCAAATCTCTTCACGATCAAAACCGCGCTTCTCTATGTCTCCGTATGAAATATAGAATTTCACAGTGTTTTCATTAATACGCTCGATTTCCATGATTCACTCTCTCCCTTCTGGTTTGAGGTCAATTGAAGGGATTCCCCCCAAACTAGGTTGTTATATCTTTTCCCTGTTTTAAAAAATGTTAATCATGGATGAACCTTTCGTCAAGTGTGGTCCTAGTTATATTTTATGATAAATATATGGCAGAGGGAAACAAAATAACCTATATTTATGAAAATAAACAAAACGCCCATTCAAATCAAAAAGGAAAAACCCCTTGCGGTAAACAAGGGGGATAAATATATTGTTGTTAATTCACTAGGCGTTGAGCTTCGCGAAGTTGAAAGGTTCTGACCTTCCGTGGAAGGAAGCGTCTAATCTCATCTTCATTATAGCCTACCTGCAGTCTTTTTTCATCAATGATGATTGGTCTTCTCAACAAGCCAGGATTTTGCTGAATGATAGTGAACAGTTCTTGCAATGGTAAGTTATCTAGGTTTACATTCAATTTTTGGAATGTTTTTGAACGAGTCGAAATAATTTCATCTGTGCCATCTTCTGTCATGCGCAAGATTTCTTTAATCTCCTCTAGACTCAAAGTCTCTGAAAATATATTTCGTTCTTTATATGGAATATCATGTTCTTCTAACCATGCTTTGGCCTTTCTGCATGAAGTGCAGCTAGGTGATGTGTATAGTGTAACCATTCCCTGTCACTCTCCCTATCGTTATAGTTCGCAAATCCATCAATGGCTTTATATTCGACTATGTAAAGTTATAGGTTTAAAATATTTGAAATGTCGTTAATTTATAATTATTATAAATAGGAACATTTTAACTTTATTATACATGATAAAATTTACCTTGTGTAGATTATTTTAGAAAAATCTACCTCAATTTCTCAATATTACACGAATATAACACCCGCGAAATATTTGTAATACATATTCATCTTTAATATTTATCCGTTTCTATCATTATTTATTAATCTTATTCTTATAAATACCCGTTATAAATTACAGCTAAACCTCGTTAAAATATGGTAAAAAGCTGAGAAAAGATCCTCAGCTTTTAATTTCTTCTAGTATATTTGTCTTATCAACATGTATTTTTAAGGCCTGCTCAGTCGGTTCAAATGCCCTTCCGTACAGTTCCATATCTTTATACGTATGAAGCTCCCTATATACATCCTGCATTCCATTCAGCACCTCATGGTCCATGATGGCAGGGTCAGGAGACCAATATAAAATTTCCAGCTCTACTTCTTCCTCTGTAACGGGAGAAGTCTTTTTATAGTGAACTGAGCTCGCATGCTGAAAGCCCTCGCGTTTATAAAATCTTAATCGTCTTTCCGTGTCTTCCTCTGTTTCATTGGCAGGTTCGACTTCCAGGAAGATTGACTTTCCTTTCAGCTTCAAATCATCAAGCAGTTTTTTTCCAATTCCATTTCCTCTCACATTGCCTATCACATACAAGTAATCAATGAAAATAAATTTTTCTCTTTCAGCATAGAGTAAGATATGGTTTTTCCCTTCATCAAGGAAATAATTCTTATCTTTATTATTCAACAATGCTTCAAAATGTTCCTTAGACTTCATTTCTTCCAGCGGAAAATATTCTTTTAATTTATTATACCAAGTCATCTGTCTTGTCTACTCTCCTTTAGCATCTAGTTGCGCTCAAGCAAATAGCAACACGCATTTTTTATATCCTTTACACTTTTTCCCTTTAAATGTGCTTAATAACCAACTAAAATGAAATTGTAAAGAAAAATTTACATTGACGTTATGCATAGGAGGAACCGTAATGATGGAATATGCTATTGATTTCTTCCTCTTCGCCCTATTTGTCATTGGTTTAACAGCCTTTATGGGACCGCTTACAAATGGTCTCGGTCACCTTTTATCCCCTCGCCAAAAGAGAAGCTCCTACGTCAGACAAACAGAGCTGTCACAGGAAGGATTCAAACCAGTTGGCGGCAAATCAAAGCAATAAGAAAAGCAGCGGGTATACCTAGTGATACTCGCTGCTTTTCTTGATTAAGGCGTATAATCGACTCCTGGTGTATAACGATTTCCTGCATTCCATAAAAGGAATTCGTCAATTCCTTCTTCATTTAGTGCTCTGATTTGATCTTCTACTTCTTGCTTCCCATATGTCTTATAATTGCCGCTTCCTAGCCATGTAGCGGTAAAGTCTTGTATCCACGGCCTTGAGACAGGTGGTGTCTTCAGTTCACCAAGCTTTTTATTCTCTAGCTTGGCATATTCTTTTATAAGCTTGTAAGGCTCGAGATCAGGCTTTGCGATTCCGAAATAAGAAGTCCAATGGCTTGGATAAATCATGGATGAAATGACATCAACATTCTCAGAAATCTTAGAGAAATTCTGCCCAATGCCAGGTGCCTCAGGCAAGGTCGCAGAATAGCCGAAAATATCAACAGAGACTTTCACATCATACGGCTCAAGCTTCTCCCTAGCATAGGCCACAAAGTCTGTTACGGCATTAACCCGATGCTGTACATTATCAACCGCTTTATCCCCATAATCACCGACGGAATATTTCAACTCATCATCCCTTGTTTCAAAACCTTCAGGGAAACGAACATAATCAAATTGAATTTCCTCAAATCCCATCTTCGCGGCCTCTATTGCGATATCAACATTATAATCCCATACTTCCTTCACGAATGGGTTCACGAAAGCTTCTCCGCGTCCATTCTTCCAAATCTCATTCCCGTCCTTGAATGACCATTCCGGCTTCTTCTTCGCTAAATAGCTATCCTTAAAAACAACCACACGGGCAATCGGATAAATCTCCCTCTTCTCCATGTCTTTAAGGAGCTTTTCCGGGTCTTTAATTAAATTCTTCCCAGCTTCCGCATAAGGCTTTGACTCATCCGGCAGATACGTTAAATCTCCAAGGTCATCCTTAATATCAATGACCATGGCATTCAACTCCGTTTTCTCAATTAGTTGAACGAGCTCTTGATATTTGCTTCCCCCGGCGGAATTTCCCGTCACATAAATCCCTCGAACCGCATCAGGATAGGTAAAGGAATAGTTTCCCCCCGGAAAGCGATTCATGTCAGCAGGCAATTCTTTATTCTTGATACTTATTTTCTGTTCACTATGTAATTTCACCTGCTTCCCTTCAGCACTCGCCTCTATGCTCCATGCTGAAAAAGCAATCAGGTTCAGCAAAACCAGAAGTTTTACCATTCTCATTCTTCCCATCCACTCCTCTCTTTTCCATTTACCACCATCTATTATACACTATTCTCCAATTTACGC
>X410_Impala__coassemble_111_pt1 | contig 16799 bp, 19 predicted proteins | sample X410_Impala__metabat2_high_PE_006 | metagenome-assembled genome bin X410_Impala | reverse complement strand
CAGGCACAGGCATATGAGATAAGGTTTCTTGTGACCTGCCGGCAAAAAACAAGAGTCCAATACAAATAGCCAACACAAACACAATCAGAAAACGCTTTGCATAGCTTACCATCCATTTACCCTCCACTTATACGGTCATCCTTCCATATGTATTCATCCGGTTATCATATAGAACAAATAAGTGAAGATCAGGATTGGCAATATCCTATCCTATCATAAGTTGATTTGTAAGTTTCCCATGTAACAAGATTATTCTCCGCCATCCCCCATAAAACACGAATTCCTACTTTTTCTCTGGAAGGTAGAAGGTGAATGTCGTTCCTTGTCCCAATTTGCTTGTTACCTCGATTTTGCCGCCATGGCCATGAATGATATTTTTGACGATTGCCAGCCCAAGGCCCGTCCCGGCTCGCCCTCTTGTTCTTGCCTTATCAACCTTATAGAAGCGCTCGAAGACGAATGGGAGTTCTTCAGCAGAAATGCCAACCCCTGTATCCTTAATTTCAAACACAGTGCCATTTGTATTGCTCCGCTGGATGATTCGAACCTCTCCGCCTTGTGGCGTGTGACGAAGGGCGTTATCAACCAGATTCGTAAATACTTGCTCCATTCGGTCCGGGTCGATCAGGAGAATAGCACCAGGCTGATCCATATCAGCTGAAATCCTGATTTCTTTCACACCCGCTAAGCCTTTGAATTTCTTCACGATTCGCTCGATGAAGCTGCCAATCTCTACCTCGGATTTGTTTAAGGAGAGATGCCCCGCCTCCATACGCGCAAGGTCTAGAAGTTCATTCACCAATCGGCCCATCCGCAAGGACTCATCATAGATAACTTGCGCCATATCCTTCTTCTCCTCTGGGGTTTCCGCAATATCATCAATGATGGCTTCGCTGTATCCTTGCATCATGGCGATTGGCGTCCGCAATTCATGAGATACGTTAGCGATAAAGTCCTTCCGCATCTTATCAAGCCGGCGCTCCTCTGTCATATCCCGCAGAACAGCGACTGCCCCTCGTACCGCTTTTGCATCATAAAGCGGGTTCATTAGGATGACCCAGTCATGCCCATGGACAGTGATTTCGGCAATTTTCGTCGTTTCTGAATCCTTAACCTCCTGGAATAGGCTTAACAGCCTCTCTGGCACATGACCGAATGTTTGCGGTCCCTCTAAATTCGTTTCATCCATTTGGATATAGCTTAAGAAATCTTCAGCAGGCGGATTAGTGACGAGGATTTCTCCATCCCGATTAAAGGTGATAACACCGTCAGCCATACTGCTCAAGATATTGGATAAATTCTCTTTCTCTTCCTGCAGGGCGCTCACATTATGCTTCAGCTGTTTTGCCATTCGATTGAACGTACGCGATAAGTCTCCTATTTCATCATTGGATATGATGGGGACCTTCATATCGAATTTGCCCTTCGAGAGCTCTACAGCACCCTCTTTCAGCCTTCTAAGAGGAGCCGTTACCCTTGAGAGCAAGAAGAAGGCAAAGACCGTAGTCAAAATGATCCCCGCCAAAACGGCAATTAAAATAAATTTTGTCGTGGAAGCACTTGTACTTTCGCTCGAGTCAACCGATTGAAAGGCATAGATAGCCCCTTGTTCACCATTTGTATTCAGCGGGATGCCGACGATTGTCGCCTGTGTGACATTATCCCCTTCCAAAACTGAAGGCAAGTAGGTCGTTTCCTTTACTTCTTCATCCCCTGACAAAGCGCCTTTTAGCTCCTCATCCTCACGAAAAAGCTGTTCAATTTCGGTCTTATCAGCATCTTGCAAGCTCGTATAAATCGTTCCATCATCTAAAAGTATGACGATGCCGATATCCTCATCAATAGTCTCCCAAACGACATTCAGCAAATCGTCATAATTCTCATGCTCTCTTAAGACGGTTTCTACCTGATTGGCTGTCTTAAAGAGGGAACTTTCCGCTTCCTGCATGCTTTGATTATGAAAAAACTCCAGCAGCAGAACCGTCAATATAAACAGGACAAAGGAAAATAGCATGATAATGGTTAACCACAGCTTGCCAACCACACTTTTCCAAAGCATCAGTCTGATTGCACCTCAAACTTGTAGCCGACTCCCCATACGGTTACAATCATTTTCGCCGCATCCTCTGAGACTTTGCTTAATTTTTCTCTTAATCTCTTAATATGGGTATCCACCGTCCGCAAATCTCCAAAGAACTCATAATGCCAGACCTCTTTCAAGAGATGTTCACGCTCAAAAACTTTATCTGGTGTTTTCGCTAAAAAATAGAGCAACTCATACTCTTTAGGGGTCAAAGCAACCTCTTTTCCATCAGCTAGTACACGGTGGGCATCATTATCGATCGTCAAGTGATCAAAGACAATAACATCCTTTGTTGTACCCTCCGCCTGTAAATAAGATGTTTTCGATGATCTTCTCAAAAGGGCCTTTACCCGAAGAACGACCTCACGCGGACTGAAAGGCTTCACAATGTAATCATCTGTTCCCGCTTCAAACCCTTGGACCCGATTCACTTCCTCACCCTTAGCCGTCAGCATAATAACAGGTGTGGCTTTTTTCTCCCGAAGCTCCCTGCAGACCTCAATTCCGTCCTTTTCGGGCATCATTAAATCGAGCAATATCGCATCGTAATCATTTGCCAAGGCCAGCTCTAAAGCTTCATTTCCATTCGCCGCCTCATCGATCACGTAATCTTCTCGCTCTAAATACATCTTCAACAATCTTCTAATGCGGTCTTCATCATCAACTACAAGTAATCGGATGTTACTTTCTTCCATCATCCGAACCCCCTTCATGGAAACTATTCCAGTACTTAACAACTTAGTTACCTCAAAATTCATTATACCTTGATAATATTGGTTTAGGAATATAAAACTAAGAATTCTAAGAAATACGTAACCATGCCGCTATTTCTCACGTATCTCTTATAGTTTCATCATAACAATTTTTGTGAACTTTTTAAAAATAACGGCTCCTGAATCTGATTTTTTCATAGAAAGTACACAAAAAAGACCAAATCTGCATGAGATTTGGTCCTTTCATCTATTCGGTTAATTAAGCATAGGAATGGAGCCCTGCAATAACAAGGTTAACGACGATGAGATTAAACATTATAATAGCAAAGCCAACAACGGCCAGCCAGGCAGATTTTTCCCCGTGCCATCCCCTTGATATGCGCAAATGCAGGAAGGCTGCATAAAATAGCCATGTAATAAGCGCCCATACCTCTTTTGGATCCCAGCCCCAAAATCTCGACCAAGCAATCTGAGCCCAAATCATGGCAAAAATCAAGGCGCCGAGCGTGAATACCGGGAACCCGATGACAATCGAGCGATAGCCAATTTCATCAAGAAGATTCAGATTGACTGATTTCACAAGAGGCTGCAAGGCTGCACCTATCCGCTTTCTCAAGATGAGACGAAGAATTCCGTATAGCACCAGTCCGGCTAATATAGACCAGATCACTGTATTAAATTTCTTCGCATTGATTATAGCAGGCATCTCAATGAATGGTTCCATCCCGCTTCCAGATGTCAGCTTAGCTTCATTTGGCCCAAATAGGGCCGGCATCGTATAGGATAGCGTTTCTTCGGCGCCGTCTTTATTGACCCATGTATAGTCTGCTTTATAATCTGCTAGTGAAAAACCGGTCGTCACTGCCACAAATCCGACCGTGGATATCATGAAAAATAGGATTGCCTCAAGCCAGAAGGTCCTTTTTGAAGCCTTCGTCTGATCGATAAACTTCAATAAATAAATAAGCCCTGCCGCAAAGCTGATTGCTAAAATTGCTTCGCCGGCTGCTGCTGTCGTCACATGAATTTGAAGCCAGTGACTCTTCAAAGAAGGAACGAGCGGTGAAATCTCCCGCGGGAACATGCTCGCATAAGCAATAATCAACAGGGCGATTGGCATCGTAAAGACACCAAGGATTGATGCTTTATAGATGAAATAGATAATGATAAATGCCCCAACTAGCATCATTCCGAAAAATGTCGTAAATTCAAACAGATTGCTGACAGGCGCATGTCCTGAAGCAATCCAGCGTGTGATGAAATAACCTACCTGAGCCGCAAAGCCAATAATGGTCACGGTGATGCCAGCTTTTGCCCAGCCATTGTAATTCCTCGTATCTGCCTTTCCCTTTATGGAACCGGCAAAAATGAACGTTGAAATTAAATAAAGTATAAAGGCTACAAACAATAAATTACCGCTTAGTTCAGCCACTCACTTCTCCCCCTTTAGTTCGACTAGATTCCTCTTCCGTTTGATCAATTGGAAGCGGAATTGGCGTACCTTCTACTATCTCATTTATTTCTCTCTTGATCCCATACCAGTTTTTATTCGTATGGGCTGCAATCAATATTTGCCCATCCTTTTGCTGAATCCAAATCCTGCGATGCTGCCAGTAGGCTCCTTGAACGACACCAATCATGAAAATCAACCCGCCAAGCGCTAAGATCCACAAAGTCAGATCCTTCCTCACTGTTAAATAAGTGGAATATTGATAATCAATGCCGGCAAACTTAATCGCATATTCATTCTCACCCATTGGTTCAAGATTTTGGCGGATGCCTATGAAAGCGACTTCTGGCTCAGGATTATCGGGTGTGTACATATTAAAGATAAAGGCCGGATTGTTTGGATACCTTGATTTTGTCGTCGGCTGATTATTCTCGCCGAACTCAAAATCCGGAAAGTAGCTTGTGAGTTCAAGCTTATATCCATCCCCAAGATCATATGAATCTTTCGGATTCCTTAAATCAACCGTAAATTCCCCTAATTCCTTCTCAGATGATTTATTGATGAAAGTAAAGCTCATAGATGAAAAAGATTCTTCATAAGAGGTCTGATAGAGGGCAAATGATTCAAACTTTAACGGATCATTCACGATGATAGGAAAATCCTTCACCTTCTCAAGTGTCGGTTCCTCACCCGGAATTGTTTCGCCAACATGCTTGTAAAGAGTCGCATCAGTCTGGTAATTACTGACGACTGTGCCTGTCCGCTCAAGTGCTGATTCAAATTGAGCATCCTCTTCTTTATCATAAGTATCAATGGTAAATTGGTTGTTTTTCACATAATATTCTCCGCCCGTCCCCGGCACGGCAATTGTTTCCCCTTCAGGTATGCGCATATACTCATTCACATACATACCTGGCACAAAGCGGAGCATTCCCCCGATGAGGAAGATAATCAAGCCAATATGATTGACATAAGGACCCCAGCGCGAGAACCGATTCTTCTCAGCCAGGATGTTCCCATTCTCTTCCCTGATATTGTACCGCTTGGCTTTAAGCCTTTCTTTAATTAATTCATAGCTGCTGTCAACAGATTCACTCGAATGGCCGAAAATGCGCTGTCTCTTCATGAACTGCGGATGCCTTGTGACACGCTGCTTTTTAAGTGCCCGGTATAAAGGAATGAATCTGTCCAGGCTCGCAATCACGAGCGACACTCCAAGCAGGGAAACGAGCAGCAAAAACCACCATGAGCTGTATAAGTTATGTAGTCCTAATTCATAATAAATTTTCCCAATGGTTCCGTACTCATTCTCATAAAAAGTGTTGGCCGGCTCGCCTGCTGGAATGAGCGCCTCCTGCGGGAAAATGGTCCCGATTGAAGCGGCAATGAGCGGCAGGATGATTAATGTGACACCCACCTTCACGGATGAGAAGAATGTCCACACCTTATCAACCACGGTCTTATTATACGTTTGGGAACGCCTCGCACTTCCTTCGTATTTCATATCGAGCAATTTCTGCTCCTCTTCCACCGTCTCCTTCTCAAGCACCTTGCCGCAAGCCTCACACAGGACGGTCCCATATGGATTGATGTGACCGCATTCACATTTGATTTCTTTCATGAAACATTACCCCTTGTTATGGCTGAATTTGCTCCATCATCTGCTGGATTTTTTCTTCTGTTAAACTCCCAGTCGTATAATCTACCACTCTTCCATCCTTATCAATTAAATAAGTAGCTGGCAAATTATTAATCAAATAACTTTGCTGAACAAGATTATTTTTATCAATCGCAATCGGGAATGTCAATTTATGTCTATCTCTGAATTTCTCTACGACAAAATCTGCCTCATTCACATTGACAGCCAGAACTTGGACGCCTTTGCCCTTGAATTGTTCATATTGACTTTGGATATAGGGCATTTCATACTCACACGGCTTGCACCATGTTCCCCAGAAATTAAGGAATACTCCCTGCCCCTTGTAATCCTCCAGCACATGCTTCATTCCCTCGAGATCGGTTAACGCAAAATTTGGCGCCTCGTCACCATTATCAAGCGATTTTTCCTTGTCCATCGTTAAGCTTGAATAGACGACATACACAACAGCACTGGCCAAAACAGTCAAAATAATCGTTCTCATCCAAAAACGCTTTTGTTTGTTCATACGTGCCTTTCCCCCATTTGTCCCTGTATGTATCCCATGAAGCACCACCTTTTTTGCCCGATTGCAAAAAAGCAGTGCCTTCATATGCCGTATTCCTTGATTTATCTATCCTTATTTAATGCCATATTGCGAAGCTGCTTTACTTCATGCGGCGTTAATTCGCGGAAATCTCCCGTATTTACACCATGCAGTGTCAAGAAACCGTACGCCTCACGTTTTAGCTTCATAACTGGCGTGCCAATGGCCTCGAACATCCTTCTCACCTGTCTATTACGGCCTTCATGAATCGTCAGCTCAATAATGGATGTCTGCTTCCTGCGGTCCATTGAAATCATTTTCGCCTTTGCAGGTGCCGTCTTGCCGTCTTCTAGCATGACTCCGCGCTCTAATTGGCGCATTACTTCACGGCTTGGAATACCCTTCACTTTTGCCACATAGGTTTTTTCAATTTCATATTTCGGATGCATAAGAGCATTGGCGAAATCACCGTCATTTGTTAATAGAAGCAATCCGGATGTATCATAATCCAGTCTGCCAACCGGGTAGATACGCTTTTCCACGAATGGGAATAGGTCGACAACCGTCTTGCGTCCTTTATCATCTGATACGGCAGAAATGACACCGCGCGGCTTGTATAAGAGATAATATACGGGTTCTTCCTTTTCTACAGGCACACCGCTAACCTCAATCTGGTCGTTCGGACCTACCTTCATCCCAAGCTCCTTGACAACCTTTCCATTCACGGTTACTTTCCCTTCCTGGATCAATTGTTCGGCCTTGCGCCTTGACGCAATCCCAGCCTGTGCTATTACTTTTTGTATTCTTTCCATTGCTAATCACCTGTCTAATTTTACTTTTTCTAGATAGTTTACTCAAATCATAGGGTTTCTACCTAATTGTTCATTATACTTTGTTTTTCGCGAAAGTGATATGTACTTTCATCGATATTATTTCATTATCGCCAAAGAAACACAAAAAAATCGGCTTATATAGCCGATTTCTTTCTTGAAGCCCTGATTTTTACATATCAGGATATTTATTGTCTTTTTTGTGAACATTTATTGAAACATGATTGTCGCGAGCAGGATGGCTGCTCCAATCCCGACTAAATCCGCCCATAGGCCAACCTTCAAAGCATCTCCCATTCTCCTGATTCCAACCGCCCCGAAGTATACGGTCAAAACATATAGGGTTGTATCTGTACTTCCTTGGATGGTGGATGCGACTCGTCCTATAAAGGAATCAGGCCCATAGCTTGAGATGAGGTCACTTGCCATCCCTAAGGCTGCATTGCCTGAGATTGGCCTGATCAGCGCGAGAGGAACGACCTCAGAAGGCACTCCCAGGACGTTGAGAACAGGCTTAATTAAAGAGATGACCGCGTCCATGGCACCAGATGCACGGAAGATGGAGATGGCCACCATCATCCCGATTAAAAATGGAATGATGGAGAAAGTAATTTTGATTCCTTCCTTCCCGCCCTCCACAAAGGTCTCGTATGTTGGCACTCTCTTATAGGTTCCATAAACTAGAATGAATAAAATCAGAACCGGAATCATCCAAAGCGACAGGGCTGAAATCCATTGCATATCACTCTATCCCCTTTCGCACCCTCTTATAATAGTAGAAACGGTCGATTAAGATTGCTGCGATGGTTGCAATAATGGTAGCCAAAAGAGTGGGACCGACTATTTCTGTCGGGTCTGCCGAATTGTAATGGATACGAATGCCAATCACAGTTGTAGGAATGAGGGTTAATCCAGACGTGTTCAAAGCCAGGAAGGTCACCATCGACCGGCTCGCTGTATCCTTGTTGCCATTTAGGATTTTTAATTGTTCCATCGCCTTGATGCCAAGCGGTGTCGCTGCATTCCCTAGACCTAATGTATTAGCCATAATATTGGAAACGATATATCCCATCGCTGGATGATTTGCCGGAACATCAGGGAAAAGCCGGGATACAAGAGGCTTGAATAAAAGAGATAATCTTTCAAGCAAACCTGAATGCTCAGCAATCTTCATCATTCCGAGCCAAAAGACGAGGATGCTCATCAAGCCGAAGCATAGGGTGACTGATTCCTTCGCACTCTTGAATATCGCCTCATTGACCTCTGCCATCGTTCCCGCGAACATGGCATAAACGATGCCAATAACGCTGAGACCAACCCAAATATAGTTAACCATCCCGATCAGCACCTGCAAATATCATAAACATATGCCTCCACGTTTCCATGACCGTCTTCTTCTCTTTCTTCAAGTAGATGGTTTTTTTATACAAAACCTTTCTATCCAGCGTCAATTCGGCGACCCCCACCTTTTCAGGCCATTTCTTCTCGTTCCTCCATTTTTTCTTCGGCTTTTGCAGTTTATAAGTGACCTTTACCTTATCTTTTTCCTCCTCTGTCAGCGGATAGACCAACGCAGACCTTAAATGGGCCTTCTTTTTGTAAAAACCTTTCTTAATGGCTGCAATCGGGCCTTCCGGCAGGACCTCCACCATTGAGTATTGGTTAAATCCAGCTTCATAAAGCGCAATATGATCTGCCCAATCCGTCGAATCATCTATCGTGACCGTGATAAGGTCGATACCATCTTTTGATGCAGTTGTAACAAGTGTCCGCCTGGCCTTTTTCGTATAACCGGTCTTTCCTCCCGTACAATATTTATACTTTTCGGTAAGGAGGCGATTTTTATTTTTCCAAACACGATCCCAAGCTTCATTCGGATTCGGAGCCCTATGTATTTTTGTACCAGCTATTTTGCGATAGTCCTTATTCTTCATCGCATATTGGGTTAGTATCGCCATATCATACGCAGTGGAATAGTGATTATTAGAGTCGTCCAATCCATGCGGATTTGTAAAATGGCTGTTCTCCATCCCAATCCATTCCGCTTTTTGATTCATCATGGTGGCAAAGCCCTCTACGCTGCCCCCGACAGATTCAGCAATCGCGATAGCCGCATCATTTCCGGAACGGAGCATGAGCCCATACACAAGGTCGCTCAATTTGATTTTCTCACCGACCTTTAAATAGATCGCCGAACCTTCCGCTTTCAGAATCGAATCGGTTACTGTCACAGTTTTATCCATCTTTCCGGATTCAATCGCCAAAATGGCCGTCATAATTTTTGTAATACTCGCTATTCTCCTTTTGCTATGAGCATCCTTCTCAAATAAAATCCTGCCCGTGCTCTGTTCTATGGTAATCGCACTTTTCGCTCCGACTTTCATGCTTTCCATTTCATTCGCCTGTATTCGCTCCCCCTCACCGAGAACGATTGAAACACTTAACAGACATATAAGAAAGCTTATTAGAATCTTCCTTCCCTTTGAGGATGGTTGACAGGAATCCGTTCGGTTCTTTCTCTTCGTTCGTGTTAGATATCTTTTCACCACACTCGTCCTCTCCAGCATTTTAGTACAAGTCTATGCAGCCGCTCGGGGAAACAGAATCTTTTTTCGAAGTAGATTAATTGAGGGATTTCTGCTTGTTGCTTCTCTTCAGGCCTCAAGTATAAATGCGTAAGCAAGCTGCGCCTTTTGAAACGCTCATAGTGCATCCCAATCCATCACTAGTTTGAATTTCAACTATAATAAAATGGAGGGGATATTTCTCTCATCAATATTGTTCATACTAGGTCAGTAACTAAGGGGGAGAATGATGGATCAGTTATTGCGAGAAATTGTAAATTGGGTTCATTTAATTGATAAAAGAATTATTATTGGCATTTCTGGCCATGGAGCTGCTGGTAAAACAACATTTGCCAATAAACTCGTAAATCTGCTAAATAAAAATGAAGTGAATTATATTAATACAGATCCGTATATAGTACATTCTGACATACGAAAGCATACATACATCGACTATACATATCAAAACAGAACTCATCGATATAAAATGACGGCTTGCCATCCTTCTGCGCATCATTTATCTTCCTTAGAAAGAGATGTTCAGATGGTTAGAGATGGTTTAAATTTATATACGATTGATACGCATTACATGCCAAGCGAGTTCATTTCTTCAAACAATAAAGTAACGATTGTAGAAGGAATGAGCACAGCATTTATTAATCCAGATTTATTTGATTTAAAAATATTCTTCTATACAGATGGTGAAACGGAATTGATGAGAAGATCAAGCCGTGATATCGCTGAACGGGGAGCCGATATAGAATTTTTAAGGAATTCCCATCAAGAACGCCGTATCCAGTATGAAGTGTTTATGCATCCGTACAGTCAGTTTTTTGATATGATGATCAAAACCTCTGATAAAGCAATCTGTATAGAAAGAAATACATTTCAATGGCAGAAATAGACACGTAAAAAGGCAAAAAAACTTCTGCCATACAATTTGACAGAAGCGAGCGGATAGTAGAGGGCTCTTCCTCCCCCATCAACAAATTAAAAAATTGCCATGTCAGCTCATCCAAGCAAAAATCAAACTGGGCTGACTGGCACTACCTGCAGGAAGCCGTCAGTCAGCCTCTTTTTAGCTATTTCCGATATATCTTCCATCCAAGCTCTCTTGCCTTCATGAATCGTTCATTCACATTATGCCAATCGACCAATCCCCACCAATTATCCACATATTTCCCTCGATCGGCCTTGTACTGTAAATAATAGGCATGCTCCCATACATCAATGACAAGGAGCGGAATCGTGTCCCACTGCGTCAGAAGCATATGGCGCTCAGATTGCAAAATCTCAAGACGATGGGCCCTCGCAGACCAAACGAGCAAGGCCCAGCCGACACCCTCTACTTTTTTTGCCGCTTCAGAGAACTGCTTCTTAAACATCGGGAAGCTGCCAAAGTCCCGCTTAATCAAATCAAGCAATTCCCCTTTTGGCTCCCCTCCGCCGCTTGGGTTCATGTTATACCAGAAGATGGTGTGCAAATAATGACCCGACCCATGAAAGGCAGCCTCTCTTTCCCAATGCTTTATCAGCTCATAGCTATTTTGTTCCCTGGCCTCCTTCATGCTGTTTTCCGCTTTATTCAGCCCATCTATATAGGCTTGATGATGAACCGTATGATGGAGCATCATGATTTCTCTGCTAATGACAGGCTCAAGGGCATCATAAGGATAAGGCAGCGGCGGGAGAGCATGCTTTCCCGCTGGCACATAGTCCTCCTTATTCTTAATATGTTCGACAGCTCCATTTAAGTGTTTTGCCATTGTCTGAAGTTTAATGAGATCTTCATTTGTCGGCGGCCGCTCGTTGAGATGATGGATATACGCATTCATATCTGCCATTCTTTCTGACAAGGACTGAATAGCTGTCTCTCCTCTTGCCGCCGCCCATTTTTCCAAGCTCGATAGCCATCGAGCCAGATCATCCACATATTCCTGCATTTCAGACAATCTCTCACCCCCATAGAATCTTTCATTCAGTTTATTCAAAAGAGGGGGTGCTTTATGATACTTTCCTGCCCATATAAAAGAGGCTCAGGATATTTAATCCCGAGCCTCTGCACATTAGAAATTAAGCTTCTTTCTATTTTAAATAGCAATGATAGTTAATTGGATTGGACCATTTTGGTTTTATAGTCCGTTTCATAATACTCTAGATCCTCACGCATTCGCTGCATATCTGATTCAAGGTCTTTAACGGTGTCTTTCAAGCTGTTCGGAGCCTCATCCCTGAATTTAATGCAGTTACGGCCTGTATATGCTGAACGGCTGTCCTCAAACCATAGGTCGCTTTTCGGTGCAAAATACTCCTCAATGCATTGATGATATACTCTGTAAAGTACTCTTTCTGCAGCCGCTTTATTAAATGGCTCATTCTTTAGTACAATCTTGCATGCATCAAGGCTTTCTTCGCAATAAACGCACAGTTTTCGAATCGAGGCTAATAACCCTCTGTAGTAATCTTCATTTCCGCTCTTTTCACTCATTAAACGATTCATAGTAGTATCATTCAAGTAGGCTTCGAGGATTTGTACAGTCTTTCCTAAATATGATGCTACGTCTTCCAACTGGCTTTTCACTAATGTATTGCCCAACCGGAACCCTCCCCTTAATTTTGAAACGTTGCTTCCTGAATATTCTATTACAGTTTAGCACAAAAGTCATGCTTTATTTGCCGAATAACGGAAGGATTATCAAGGTTTCTCTCACAAACCATCATATCCCAATTCCTTCGAGAATCCGCTCCACCTCTTGAATATCCAGGTCTTCAAAAATATTAAAAAAATCACTCTCTGTGTTTATATACACTTTTTTAATCGGCAGGAAACCTGTATTTTTCATTAAATACAGTAAGGCTAAGCAATCCCTCACCTTATGACGCGCGAAGAAATCCGCTAATTCTGAAGATAGACGTTCCGGCAGCAACTCCTCAAAATAACGTACATACAAGATTTGCAGCTCCTTCGTGCGGCTGCCTTCCTTATATTTAACGACCGAACGATTAAAAAGATCCTCCGGTGAATTTGGCTTTTCCTTGGTCAACTCGTATCCGGCACTAGAAATGATTTTCAATATTTCCCCTCCTGATTTACTTAATCAAGCTCTTGGAATTTGTGAAAGAACAGATCGGCTTCCTCATCATTAAAGCCTTCTTCTAAATCATTCTCAATAGGCGGCAAATCCTCAATTGATTTCAAACCGAAATAATCGAGAAACTCTGATGTTGTTCCATATAAATAGGCTCGTCCAGCTCCTTCAGCTCTGCCCACTTCCTTGATAAGCGCTTTAGATGCAAGCGTCTGGATGGGACGTTCGGATTTAACTCCGCGAATCGCTTCAATTTCAATACGGGTGATCGGCTGCTTATAGGCAATGATTGCCAATGTCTCGAGTGAAGCCTGGGATAATGTGTGTATTGAAGGGGATTCAACAAGTTTTTTTAAATACGGGGCATGCTCCTTTTTTGTCGCAAGCTGATAAACCCCGGCCATTTCAACCAAGTAAATCCCTCTATCTTCATTTTCATAAGCGTGTGTCAGGTCAGCCACAATATCTCGTGCCTCCTCGACATTTACTTCTAATACGCCTGCAATCTGCTGCAAGGATAATCCTTCATCCCCTGCCGCAAAAAGTAATGCTTCTAAAATCGATTTCCAATTAATGATTTCCAATGGTTAAATCCCCCTGCTTCCATGCTATGAAAATATCCTCAAAATTATTTGTTTGTTCAACGATGACTTCATTCTGTTTCATCATCTCCAGAATGGCCAGAAAAGTAACGACGAGCTGCTCTTTGCTGTCGTCGGCAAAAAGGGTGCTGAATGCCACTTTCTTCCGTCCTGTCCGAAGTGTCTCACGCAGCTCCCCGATGCGCTTTTCAATGGACACTTCCTGTCTAGTGATACGAGTCTGCAAAGGTCTCTGCAGTTTTTTCCTGCGCAGCAGCTTTTGGAAAGCACCCAGCATATCGTATAAATTCACGTCCAAATCGGCCCTTTCCACCTTTGCATCAGATGAATAAGGGGAGAGGTCAATCGGCGGCTTCGTATAAATAAGCGCTCTTTCTGCCTCAAGATTTTTGAATTCGCCGGCGGCTTCTTTATATTTCTTATATTCAAGGAGCTGCATGACAAGCTCATCACGCGGGTCTTCCTCATAAGTGAAATCCTCTTCCTCTGCATCCCACTCATCTTCATGCTTAGGCAGCAGCATCTTGCTTTTAATGGCCAAAAGTGTCGCTGCCATTACGAGGTATTCACTCGCGACATCAAGTTCAAGTTCCTTCATCGTATGTATGTAAGAAACATACTGCTCCGTTATCTCAGAGACTGGAATATCATAAATATCGATCTCCAGCCGATTGATTAAATGCAATAACAAATCCAATGGTCCTTCAAAAGCATCTATCTTAATCTTATAGCTCATAATCTTCAGGCTCTCCTACGTATTAAACTACCTTTAGTATAGAGGAAGTCTGGCCTCTTTCCAATAGCATGTATGAGGAGAAATTTCAAAAGAAGTGGGCAGTTGCCCAAACAACTCTGTGCGTTCGTCATACAATGCAATGTACAGAAAAGCTTAAGAGGAGGATTTAACTATGGGAGATGGCGGTGGATTTGTAGGAGCTGGAAGCGGGTTCGCATTGATTGTCGTACTATTTATATTGCTTGTAATCGTAGGTGCGGCTTTCTGGTGCTGACACCCTGAATATGAACAATTCAGGCAAGACCACTTGAAAAGCTGCCGGTATGAAGCCGGCAGTTTTTATTTCTTTTCTTGAATGGTTATTACCGGTATAGTATAGGTATTATCTGCCAAAGGATTGGAGAGGAAAAGAACGATGCGCTATCCAGACGAGTACATACAATACTTAGTTGAATTCCATGGCCGCAGAGATTATTTTGAATGCCATGAAATTCTTGAGGAATACTGGAAGGAACACCCCCCGCTTCAACGTGATTCCGTCTGGGTCGGCCTTATTCAAATAGCGGTCGGTCTCTACCATTACCGCCGGGGCAATCACGCAGGAGCTGCACGGACACTCGCAAAATCCCGGCAAATCCTGACCAAGCGAGCGGAAGAAACGGCTGAGCTTGGACTCGATGTTTCCGCACTGGCTGATGCTCTGGACGATTACATCCAACGAATCCATGCTAATCTTCCTTATGAAAGCCTCATGCTCCCCATTACAGATTCAGAGCTTTCTTCCATTTGCGAGAATGAATGCAAGCGCCAGAGCTTAGTTTGGGGAGTCAGCAGCAATCTCACAGACAGTCAGTTGATTCACAGACATACAATGAGAGACCGCTCAGGAGTTATTGAAGAGAGGAATAAGCAGCTGCAAATGCGGCGTCAAAAATAGAGAAAAGCCCGCGATAACCGGGCTTTTCTCTATTTATGTCAGTCTATTTGATTAACAATCTGTGCATTTCGCTAAAAATTGAGCTGTTTCTTTTCGTGCATCAAACTCATAGCCTGGATAATATTCTCTTACGCTTGTCACCATCTTCCGGCCCACTCCTTGACCGCGATGAGATGGATTAACGGAAACATCGACAAGGATAGCCGTATTCCCATGGACTTCTACACCAATCAATCCGATGAGATCATCATCCTCTTTCCATAAGAATAAATGCTTGCTCTCTTCTGTTTCGTAGCTTTTCATGCTTTGCTGTAATTTCTTGATATCCTTTTCATCAGGCATGAATGATAATAATCCCATTGCAATTTTTTCAAAGCTTTTTTTGTACCTAATTAGCATAATTGATCCCTCATCAAATGAGAATTATAAATATGTCTTCTTCACAATCTTCCTAATCATACGCGTTTTAACACAGAAATTCAACTTATCCAATTCTCTGTGCTAAATCTTCTATGTCCTATCTGATACCCTACTATACATAATGAACGGTCATCTGTAAACTGTCTTGTTTGCTTTTTTTGTCAAAATCATCTTTCAAATTGGAGAGCTTTTGAGTATAGTAATTTTAGGATTAGACGAAATTCTGTCACATGACTTTGCGAAAAAAATTTCCAAGACGAATAATGAAACCTTTTTTATTTTCATCCGTCTAATTCAAACAGGAGGTTATAAAACATGAAAAAATGGATTGCACAAATGATGTCTGCTCTCTTGATAGCAGGTTTTTTGATTCCTGGCATCACACACGCGGACTTACAGCGCGGTGACATGGTTGTCACGCTTGGAGAGAATTTGACCGCAGAGCAGAAAAAATTACTGCTGGCGGAAATGGATGCTCCAGATGACGTGGATATCGTTACCGTCTCAAATAAAGAAGAGCATAATTATCTTGACGGCAAGGTGGCCAGCCGCTTAATCGGCACAAAAGCCATTTCCTCTTCTTCCATCACCATTGCCAAAAGCGGTTCAGGAATTAATGTCAAAACCAAAAACATCACCTGGGTTACGGAAGATATGTATAAAAATGCCTTAGCGACGGCGGGAATCAAGGATGCGGATATTTATGTCACCGCACCATTTGAAGTATCCGGCACAGCCGCGTTAACAGGCTTAATCAAAGCCTATGAAGTATCAACCGATACAAAAATCTCGGAGGAGCAAAAGCAAGCGGCCAACGAAGAGATGGTTGAAACCGCAAAGCTTGGTGATCAAATCGGCACAGAGGAAGCAACAAAGCTAGTCGAAACGATTAAAGAAGAAATCGCTGTAAATCCGCCGGCAAACGACGAAGAGCTGCGCACCATCATCATACAAGCTGCTGAACAGATTAATATCAGCTTAACGGATGCCCAAATTCAAAGCTTAATAGATTTATTTAACAAGCTGCAAGACTTAGGCATCGACTGGGGTGCCGTGAACGAACAGCTGAACGCCGCTAAAGAGAAAGTGACCAACTTCCTGAAATCTGAAGAAGGACAATCCTTCCTCGATAAGGTGAAGAGCTTCTTCATATCTCTCATCGATGCGATTAAGGCACTATTCTCATAAAATT
>X410_Impala__coassemble_108_pt1 | contig 17285 bp, 11 predicted proteins | sample X410_Impala__metabat2_high_PE_006 | metagenome-assembled genome bin X410_Impala | reverse complement strand
CGGTTAGCGGCAAGCTCCTCGAGTGATGCCTGAATGATTCTCTCCGTCTCTGTATCGAGAGCTGATGTAGCTTCATCCAGAATCAAGATGGGCGGGTTCTTCAAAAACATTCTCGCAATCGCAAGCCTTTGTTTCTGGCCGCCGGATAGTTTCAAGCCGCGCTCGCCAATCTCTGTCTCATAGCCGTCCGGCAATGCTTCAATCATGCTCTCAAGATGGGCTTTCCTTGCAGCCTCCTTGATTTCTTCAAAGGATGCATCGAGATTGCCATAAGCGATATTCTCACGAATCGTGCCCGCAAACAGAAACACATCCTGCTGGACAATCCCAATTTGCTTGCGCAAGGATTCAAGCGTCATATCCCGAATATCGATGCCATCAATCTTGATTGATCCCCCTTCCACATCATAAAAGCGCGGAATCAAGGAGCAAATGGTTGTCTTCCCTGCTCCGGAAGGACCTACAAATGCCGTAGTCTCTCCCGCTCGCAAAGAGAGAGAAATATTATTTAAGACCGGCTTTGAGTCGTCATACCGGAAATCAACTTGATTAAAATCAATATCCCCATTAAGGTGATGAACCGTGATGGCATCCTCTTTATCCTGGATGTCAGGCTTCTGTTCGATTAATTCGAGAAACCGTTTGAATCCGGCCATTCCTTTTGGATAAAGTTCAAGCAGAGCACTGATCTTATCAATCGGTTTCACAAGAACATTTGTATAAAGGACAAAGCTGACTAATTCTCCATACGTCAAGCTTCCATTGAAGCTCAGCCATGCCCCCACAATCAAGACAAGAAGTGTCAGCAGACGTGTCATCATGTAAATGGAGGAATGAGTTCCGGCCATCACCTTATAGGCACGCAGCTTTGCCAAACGGAATTTGCCGTTATTTTTCTCAAAGCGTTTCATCTCATATGACTGGTTCGTAAATGATTGCACGACTCGCACACCGGAGACGCTGTCTTCCACCCTGGCATTCACATCCGCAATCTCTCCGTACATATCCTTCCAGGCTGCATTCATCTTCTTATTGCTGTAGACAACGAGCCATGTCAGGAATGGAACCAAAATAACCGCGACAACCGCCAAGGTCGGATTGATATTGAACATGATGAGGAAGGCGCCAATGAAGGTCATGATGGCAATGAAAGCATCCTCCGGACCATGGTGGGCGAATTCCCCTATATCAAACAAATCATTCGTGATTCGGCTCATCACATGACCTGTTTTCGTATTATCAAAGAAACGGAATGACTGGCGCTGGACATGGTTGAACAGCTCCTGCCTCATATCGGTCTCTATATTTGTTCCAAGCTTATGGCCGAGGTAATTGACGATAAACTGGAGAAATGTGCTCACCAGGTATACAAAGAACAGCAATACCCCAACTGTTACGACCATTCCCCAATTGCCGGTCGGGAGCAAATCATCAATAAATCGCTGGACCGCAACAGGGAAGGCCAGCTCAAGAATCGCGACAATAATGGCGCTGGTGAAATCAATGATAAATAGCCGTTTATGCGGTCTATAGTATGAAAAGAATTTTCTTAGCATGATGTTGTTCCTTCCTCCCCGTATCGTAGATATCCATTATACCAATTTCTCCTAACAGAGGATAAGTAAAAGAAAAAAGCCCCTGCTTTACAGGGGCTGATAGGTGCTTATCCTCTTGTTGCTGATTTCCTTTTCATGTGCGAGGAGCCATTCCTTCCTCCATACACCATACGCATAGCCGACCATCTTGCCGTTTGCTCCAATGATTCGGTGACAAGGCACCAAGAGACAGATTGGATTGCGGCCATTTGTGCTCCCAACCGCTCGTACAGCCTTCTCATTACCCGCCAAAAGTGCGATGTCTTTATAAGTTGCTGTCTTTCCATAAGAAACAGAGGTGAGTGACTTCCATACTCTTTCCTGAAAGGCTGTGCCTTCTAGTTTGTAAGGAACCGTGAACTCAAGCCGCTCTCCTTGAAAATATTCATCAAGCTGCTTGTAGCACTCCGTCAGCACAGCTGGCGTGTCTGCCTGCATTTGATAGATGATTTCCTTTCGCTCTGTGAACAATATCGACTGAACATGCTCATTCGTACCACTGATTTCAATGATGCCTAGCGGAGATGAATAATCCAGCTTTGCTAAATCCAATTCAAACAGCTCCCTTCATAATTAAAAGGGTAGCACAATCAGGCTACCCTTCCAATTACAGATACGAATTTATTTTACATAATCCGGATAATCCGTAATAATGCCATCTACCTTCATCTGAAGCAGAAATTGGACCGTTTCCCTGCTTCTCGCTGTCCATGACTGCACCTTCATGCCTTCTTCATGAGCTTTTGCTATCAGCTCCTCCGTGACAAGTCCATAGCTAGGATTATAATATTCGGCATAGGCAGAAAACTGTTCAATCGCCTCATCTGTCGTGTCTGCTGGCTGGTTAACCAGAACACCAATCGGAACGCGCGGCAATAATTGGTCAGCCTTTTTCATTGAATCAAAGTTAAAGGATTGCACGATGACTTTTCCATTTCGTGGTTTATCAAGATGATAGGCTTTCAGGAGGTCGGCGGTCTCCTCTTCAATTCCGGGATATAGTTCAGGAGATTTCAATTCAATTAAGATGCCAATCTTTCCTTTATACCGCTTTAATACCTCATCAAATGTCGGTACCCGCTCCCCAGCAAACTCCTCTGACTTCCAGCTGCCTGCATCAAGAGCTCGAATTTGTTCAAAAGTCAGGCTCCCTACCATCCCTGTTCCGTCTGTTGTACGGTCCACCGTATTGTCATGAATGATAACAAGCTTCCCATCCTTTGTCCGCTGAACATCTATTTCGATGTAATCAGCCTTCATCTTGACAGCGAGGTCAAAGGCTGCAAGCGTATTCTCTGGAGCGTAGCCTGATGCCCCGCGATGAGCAACAACCTCTGTTTTTTGATGCGGTTTTGGAGGTTCTTCCGCTTGAGCCTCCTGGTAAGACGGTAATAAGAGTGCTGCAGACAACCCAACAACCAAGCCTAACATCTTTTTCATCGCAATCCTCTCCTTTTTCTTATCGACTCATATTAAGTTTAAAAGAGGAGTATGTTATTCATATGATAAGCAGGTTAATTTTTGATAATAGTTGAGTGACAAAAAGCAGGCAATACCGCCTACAAAAAATAATATCTAAAAAGGGATTTTCTCCTTTTGTGCAAACTAGGTTTCCCTTCACTGAAATCAAAAGTTGAAACATGTGACACCTCATTAGAATAAAACGGTATGCCGCCATGGGCTGGTATTGATTTCTGATTTGATGCTCGCTTAAATATAAACCTCAATAACTTGTATTATTTCTTTTTCAGCCATTCTTCGGGTCCCATAATTTGTGTTAATATTATATATCATCAGACAGAACGCCATTGCAGTTCATTTAAAGTGATGTATCTTATCAAGGAGGGAAATTAAATGACAGAGAAAAAATCCTCTCAGACTTGGGCCCTCAGTCTTTTTGCGATTGGGGTTTTCATGGCTGCACTGGACAATGGAATTATTAGCGCTGCTCTTACAACCATCAACAGCAACTTTGGCGTATCCGCGAACTGGGGAGCCTGGGGAGTTACATTATACACATTAGGCTTGGCCATCAGTGTGCCGATTATCGGAAAGCTATCTGACCGTTATGGCCGTAAGCGATTATTCATTATTGAGATTGCGATATTCGGGATTGGTTCTTTGCTCGTGGCTTTGAGCCCAAACTTCACCTTTTATTTAATCGCGCGCTTCATTCAAGCGATGGGCGGAGGCGGAATATTTATCATCGGAAGCTCACATGTTCTTAGTACCATGCCGGCTGAAAAGCAGGGGAAAGCACTTGGCATGCTAGGCGGCATGAACGGAATTGCCTCGGTCATCGGGCCGAACCTTGGCAGCTTTCTGCTCGATATAACGGGAAATTGGCATTTTTTATTCTTGATTAATGTACCGATTGCGATTGCACTCGTTATATTCGGATTATTGAAGCTTGAGGAAACAAAGGATCCGGTCAGTGGAAGATTGGATTTTCTCGGAACCGTCCTGCTCTCTCTTTCCATCCTAGGCATTATGTATGGATTGACCAATATTGAAGGTGTCAATTTCTTTGAAAGTCTTCTTGAACCGAATGTATATGGATTCCTGCTTGGCGGTCTTCTCTTATTTGCCATCTTGCTCATCCACGAAAGCAGGACAGAAAAGCAAGGGAAAGACCCTATCCTGCCATTTCGTTTATTGCGCCAGCCGACCTATTTGCTCACATTATTGATTGGCGCCTTCTCTGGAGCCCTGCTTGCCGGTATGATCTTCATTCCAGCGTTCTCAGAGCAAGTGCTTGGCATCGCCCAGGAAAATGCCGGCTATTGGATGACGCCGCTTGCCCTAGCTGCCGGTGTTGGCGCAGCACTCGGCGGAGGACTCGTTGATAAGAGAGGACCTATACTCGCGGTCGTCCTCTCTGGTGTTATCTCTGCCATCGGTTTCTTCCTATTTCCGGCCTGGATTGATGTCAAATGGCAATTTGTCATCTCATCCTGCATCGCTGGCTTAGGAATGGGAATCATTCTTGGGGCTCCGCTCAACATCCTGGCAACAGAGAGACTGCAAACCGACAAAGGAACAGCTATCTCTACTCTTTCTTTATCCCGCCAGATTGGGATGACGATTGCTCCAACCATTTATGCCGGCTTTATTGCCCGCGGGTTCAATGAGCTTCCAGGCTTGTTTAAAACCGAATTCCCGGGAATTCTGCAAAGGAATATCCAGGAGGCCAATCTTGGACCTGAGGGACTTGCCGAGCTTGGGACACTCACCTCCCAAATGTCTGGTGGCGCAGGCGGCATGTCAGAGGCAGAGATGAATCAGGTCATCAGCCAGATTCAAGACCCTTCCCTGAAGGAAGCTGTCCTCTCAAGCGTGCAGGAGGTAACACAGATGGCTGCCCAAAACGGATACAGCGGTCTCTTCTACACGGCCGTTGTCATCGCTGTTTTGATTATCATTGCAACAGCCATCATGGCACCAATCAGAAAGAAAACGGGCGTTTCACAGCAAAACGCAGCAAAATAATGAAAAGAAGCATTCCTGAACGCAGGAATGCTTCTTTCTATTTCGGTGCTTTCATGAATTTCTTACGGATATACCAGATGACAAATACGATGAAGAGAACAGCAAGCAGCACGTAAACGACATTCGAGTAATAATCCATATAGTGAACGATTGATTCCCACGAATCCCCCACCATCGCGCCGATTGAGACGAGCACGACATTCCAGATGAAGGTACCAATTGTGGTTAGAATCAGAAACGTCACGAAATTAATTCGTGCCATTCCGGCTGGGATGGAAATCAAGCTTCTAATTAATGGGATAAAGCGGCAGAAGAAGATCGTCCAGAGCCCATATTTATGGAACCAGTTATCAGCCTTCTCAACATCATCCTTTGTTACGCGAAGAATGCGTCCGTAGCGTTCCACGATTTTCTCTATTCTTTCCTTGCCTAAAAGCATGCCGAGACCATAGAGGATGACGGCTCCAATAATTGAACCAGCCGTAGAAACCGCCACCACTCCGACCACTGTCATACTTGTCTTAGCAGTCATTGCCCCGCCAAATGTTAAAATTACCTCAGACGGAATTGGCGGAAATACATTTTCCAGTGCAATCAAAAACAGGATGCCAATATAGCCAAATTGCTCCATTATGTTGATAATCCAATTTTCCATTCGTAAACTCCCTTGCATCAACATTTACATCTTCATTTATTTATATGCCTAAATGAAATAGCTAGTACAACTAGAATCTCTTGTCATTTCCCTGAATTAGTAAATCCTGTTCATTATCTCTTATTTCACACCATTGGGGCAAGTTATATTATTTTGTCATTATTCCTATCCTAAATTACATAGAATCTCCTTTTGACATCATCAGGCGATTTCTTAATAATAGATAGGTAATCTAATAGACTCCTCATCTGCCTTCAATGTATTCACGTTGATTGTATTTGCTTTTTCAGTCTATTACTCTACATATTATTAGGGGAGACATTAAATGGGAAAAAACAGACTCAAACAGCCGAAGCATAAAAAGCTGTTGCATTTATTCATCTTGCTGATCAGCCTAATAGCAATCAGCATTGTTATAAACCTTTCGCTATCCAAAAAAGCAAGCACTGCCATATCTGGACCTCAAATGGATGCCGTTTATAAAGAAGTGGTGGTTTCGACTTTATCTTTTGGAGATGCTTCAGCTCAATTCCCTTCCTTCGGTATCAAGGAAGTAGACACATATATAGAGGCCTATATCCATTCCCGCCTTACGTCCCTTCATAGCTCTGGAGAAAAAAAGGCTATTACCTACGATATCCTCCATTATAGTCAGCAAACATTGTCTGTTGCATTCACGGAATCAGGCGAAGCTGCAGAGATCATGACCTTTGACCTCAAAAAAGGAGCTATCCTCGCATTCGAAGATCTCATCCTTCAGGACCAAGTTTCGGACTGCTTGGAATTATTAGCGGAAATAGCCTCTGCAGAACTGAAAGAAAACAATCACTCTAGCCTTTCGGCAAAAGACATTTCAAAGATGACAGCTCCCAAGGCAGAAAACTACAGCCAGTTTATCATCTATAATCAAGCGATTGTTTTCAATTTAACCCTCAACGATAAAAATGAAACCTATCAGCTGGCCATTAGCAAGCAATTATTGGACGATTGGCTTATTGATGATTACAGACCTGGCGAACATCATGACGACCTATCAGGGAATTATGAGCCGGCTAATATCATTACTGATCGCCCAACAAAGGAAAGCAGGCTGCCAATGGATGAAAAGGTCGTTGCCCTCACCTTTGATGATGGTCCAAAAGCAGGTATCACTGATGTGATTCTTGATGCGTTAGAAAAGTATAATGCCAAGGCTACCTTCTTCGTTCTTGGCTCAAGATGCACGGCCAACGAGGATCTCCTGAAGAGAATGGCAGAGGAAGGCCATGAGATTGGCAATCATACATGGGACCATCCTAAGATGACTTCAGAGAGCTCAAGCGCCATTGTTGAACAGATTGACCGCACAAATGCGATTATAGGGCAGATTACCGGTACAGCACCGATAATATTCCGCCCTCCATATGGACTGTACGATGAACGCGTCAGCAGCTTTGTCGGCAAGGAGCACCTCATCTTATGGGATGTTGACACGCTGGATTGGAAACTTCGCGATGCTGACTTGGTGGTTCCAAGTGTCCTAAGTGCGGTTAAAGAGGGTAATATCATATTAATGCATGATATTTACCCGTCCTCGGCAGAAGCGGCTGTAGAAATTATTCATGAGCTTTCCCTGCAGGGATACAAATTCGTGACTGTCTCAGATTTGCTAGAGATCAAGAAACAAAGATTAGAAGAATCAAATGCGTAACAAGCAAAACAAAAGACAGCAGGGTCATTGCCAACATTGCAAATGCCATCCTGCTGCCCTATCACAAACTTCGAAAGCTCTGGTTAGAGCTCTTTTTTTTACCCATCACTTATCTTGCTGTCCCACTTGGGCTGGAAGAATGACTTTAAAGGCACTTCCATATCCACGCTAATCCTTATTTATCTTTTTCAAAGAAGAGAATCAAAGCTGGAAGCAGCATGCCTCGCACCAGGAATGTATCCAAGATAATCCCAATAGCGACCATGAAGCCGAATACGAATAAATCGGCAATTGGCATTGTCATCAAGGCAGCAAAGGTTGCAGCCAGGATAATACCAGCACTGGAGATAACTCCTCCCGTATTTCGAATAGCAATTTCAAGCGCCTCTTTAACCGAATGCTTCGTCCGCTCCTCGAGGAAACGGGAAACAAGAATGATGTTATAGTCAATGCCCAGGGCCACCAGGAAGATAAAGGCATACACCGGCACCCGGGTGCTGACTGCATCATAACCGAATAATACATCTACAAGAAATAGTCCTAAGCCCAATGCAGATGCATAGGAAAGCAAGATTGTAGCCATCATATACAATGGCATCTTGAATGAACGTGTCAGTACGAATAACAGCACGAGGATCAATAAGGTTTCGAGGGATACGATTTTGATGATATCTCCGCTATTGATTTCACGTTCGTCAGCCAGCTTAGCTGTTGTGCCAGTATAAGCTATATCTGCATCTAGCTTTGCGTCATCCTGCAGCTGATCACTATCTCCACGCAGCTCCTCAATAAAGTCAATGGCTTCTGAGGAATAAGGATTCATTGTTAGAGAAACGGTGATTTTCGCCGCTTGACCATCATCCGTTATCCCCGATGGTCTCGCTGAATAAATTTCATCATAATCATTTAGTCTCTGAGCAAAAGCAGCCACTTGCTCCTCTGACAAAGGATCTTCACTTTCAAGCAATACAGTCGTTTGTGCAAGGTCCCCTTTATTGAACTTCTCTTCTACGATTTCATACCCAACACGTGAAGGCAAATCCTCTGGGAAGTTCTTTACAGAGTTGAACTCGAAATCAAGATTAAACACATTCAAGGCTGTTACAAGCATGAAAATCGCGACAAGTCCCCCAGACAGTCCAGGCTTGTTCACAACAAACTTGGCAACCGGTCCCCAAATGCCATGCTTAACCTCTGTTTCCTCCCCATATTTGGGAACCTTAGGCCAGAATGCCTTTCTTCCAAACAAAGTAAACAAAGCAGGCACAAGTGTAATCGATGCAAGCATGATGATCAGCATCGCTGTACCAAATACCGGGGCAAAGTTCTGATAATCACGGAAGTCAGCGAAGAACAAGATCAGCATTGCTGCCAAAACTGTTCCTCCAGCGAAAAAGACAGGCTCACCTGTGGCGCGCATCGTATGCTTCATCGCATCATACTTATCCTCATAACGGTTAAGCTCCTCACGGAAACGTGAGAACACAAACAAGGAATAATCAATCACAGCTGCGAATAAGAGAATACTCATGATTGATGTGGTTGAATTATTTATCTCAAGACCGCCTGCCCCTAATAAGGCAACGGCTTGATTTGTCACTTGATAAACGATAACCGTAGCAAGCAATGGAATGAATGCGAGCAGCGGCGAACGGTAAATAACAATCAGCAGCACCAAAATAATGAGAACCGTCGCAATCAATAATTTCACATCCGCTGATTCAAATAGCTTTGTCGTATCACCGGCAATTCCCGCCGGACCTGTAATATAGAAGTTTGTATCTAAATCCTCGGCAATCTCATTACCAATCTCAGAAGCCTTGTCATTAATGCGTGAATAGTCGGAGTTGCCTAAGCCTGCTTCCAAATTCATTGGAACAATCATTGTTGTCTTATCCTCTGAAGTAAAGGCAGCAAGAGCCTGCGGCGGCATTTGAGAAATATCTACGATTTCTTCAATACCATCAATCTTCTCCTTTTTGATACCATCGAGAATCTCATTTACCTCAGCTATATCAACATCCCCATCCGGATTGTTAAAAACGAGAATACCCGGTGTCCCAGTATCACTTGGGAATGATTCATCGACCTTATTCTGGGCAACAATCGACTCTGCCTCATCTGGCAGCGATTGAAAATTGGTTACCTTATAATCAGTTAATCTAGGACCTGCGCTAATTCCTATCATAATCACCAGCCAAGCAATGATTGTGATGCGCATTCCCTTCTTAGTAGAGACCCAATCAGTCACTTTGTGCAAAAACCTCTTCACTCTATTTCCTCCTCGCAAAATTATATCCATACTAGCATACTAAACGAATTATAAATTTCATATAAACTCCAAAAATTCTGTATACTATTCTATTTTACCCATAGAGCCTTTGTTTTGCACGGTTGGTACTAGCTTTGGCTTGAATCTTGATTCTATCGGCTAAGAACGTTCACAAAGTATTCATTTTATAAATCAATCGATTGATGAGTTTAGTAAAAGGAATTAAAGAATAGTCATAAAATCCCACTCTATTTTAAAATTAGATTTGTCTCTAATGAAAAATATAGTATAATTTACTTATATTAACAGAAGGGAGGCGTACTCATGAAGATCAGGTTAAGAAATACAGCTGGCGTTGTTAAAGAGGTAAAAGTCGGCTTTAGCTGGACTACATTCTTTTTTGGCTTCATTCCGGCTTTAATTAGAGGCGATTTAAAATGGGCATTAATCATGGTCCTGCTCGCTGGGGTTGCGGGTGTTTTTACATTGGGAGTCGGAGCTTGGATTCCAGGTATTATTTTTTCTTTTATTTATAATAAGATTTATATTAAAAACCTAATGGAAAAAGGCTATACACCAGAAAGCGAATCTGATAAATCGGTCTTAGTTTCCAAAGGTATCATAGCGGCATAATCCTAGAGATTAGTAAAACCAATTTAAGAGATAGAAATCGGTCTTAAAGCATTCTTTTACTTAGACTGTCCTTTTTTCATTTGAAAAAGGCGGCCTGAAATTTCTAATGAACTTATTTTTCTAATACTTATTCGTTTAGTTCGAGAGACAGGCAGTACACAAAACACAAGTAAGGGGCCATCGAATTAAGATGGCCCCTTACCTATTCCAACAAGCTTTATTCCTGATTTTCTACATCAAGATTATAATCATACTCCGAACGGTCAACTGGTTCAAAATCATCCGGTGTATGGAAACGAAGCAGATCCCCATTCACAACCCGGTCAGATAGTTCCAATTTATATTGAACCGCTTCATGATATCTCTTTGCTTCATTCAATCTTTCCTCTTCAAGCGGCAATCCAGTTTCAGAGTCATAAAATTTCTCATCGATCGCTGTGATGGTTGGACTGACAAAGTCTCCATTACGGAATGGCACTACCTCATCATGCTCGTCAGATAATAGGTCGGTTCCAAATTGGATGTAATCCTTTGATTCCTTCCCTAATAAATGAAGGATGGTTGGCAGGATGTCAATCTGTCCTCCATAGGTATGGCGAACTCCGCCTTCCATGCCTGGCACCCTAATGAAGAATGGCACACGCTGAAGCTCTGCCTTTGAAACAAATGGTGTGACTTCCTTCTCAAGCACCTTCTCCATCGCTGCGTCATGGTTTTGGGAAATCCCATAATGGTCTCCATACATGATGATCATCGAGTTATCGTACAGCCCTGATTCCTTCAGATAATCAAAGAATTGCTCCAACGCTTCATCTGCATAACGCGCTGTCTGGAAATAGTTGTCGACTGACTTATCACCTGTCGTATGCGGATCAATTGTTGTCTCATCTTGGTCCATTGAGAACGGATAATGATGAGTGACACTAATGAACTTCGCATAGAACGGCTCTGGCAGGGATTCTAAATTAGGGATAGACTGCTCGAAGAACGGCTTATCCATCAGCCCGTAATCGGCCAATTGCTCAGGATCCATTTCATAGGAGCTGGCATCAAAGAACCGGTCATAGCCAAATGATTTATAAATCTCATTACGGTTCCAGAAACTTCCCGTATTTGGATGGAAAACCGCCGATGTGTATCCTTCCTGACCTAAAATGGCTGGTGCTGCCTGATACGTATTGGTTCCTTTCATCGTGAAGGCAGAACCTTGAGGCAACCCATATAGGGAGTTTGAGAGGATAAATTCTGCATCAGACGTCTTCCCTTGAGCTGTTTGGTGGAAGAAATTATCAAAATACATCATATTCTTATCTTCGGTCAATGAATTGAGAAACGGGGTAACCTCTTCTCCATTCAATTCATAATCAATCAAGAACTCTTGGATAGACTCCAGGTGAATTAAGATGACATTCATTCCTTCAGCCTTCCCAAAGTATTCGGCATTTGGCTTCGCATGATTCGAACCCGTGAAATTCACGACCTCTGTAATATCATTGCTGTCAGCTAAAACCCTCTGTGCCGATGCCCTCGTGCTTTGCACAGCATCATAAACAGCGTAATTATACATGCCTAAATACTTCACGATATAGTTTCGGTCAAACCCTCTTGTCAGCAGCTGCGGGCGATCGGCTTCTGCCAAAAAGAGATTCAGCCCAGAGATAGCCAGCCCGATTCCCATAAAGGAAACGGCCGCTCTTCTCTTCACAGCTCTCTTCTCTACCTTTATCCGCTTTGTCAGCAGCAAGACTAAAAATAAAGCAAAGTCCATGAAAAACAGGAAATCATACGGCATTATGAGCGTCATTATGCTTCCGCTCACATCTCCAAAATTCTGTGTCTGAAAAAGGGTTGGCAATGTAATGAAGTCATTGAAGAAACGGTAATACATCACATTGGCAAACAAAAGGAGTGATGAGAGGAAATAAAGCACCATCAAGGCTGTATATCTTCCTCTTCCCTTAAACAACCATGCCAATCCAAGGAGTATCACCGCTGATCCCAACGGATTTAACAGCAGGAGGAACTGTTGAAGAATTCCTTGCACACCAAGATCAAACTGTGTCACTTGCACCAAATACGTCTTCAGCCAAAGCGTCAAAACGGCTATCAGGTAGAAAACACCAAACTGACTGTCTATCCTTTCATAAAATTTTTCTTTTATTATTTTCATATATACCTCACTTTTATATTCGCTATAATTTACTTCACACTATCCTTACCCAAATGGACGGCTATTATATCCACTTTTTTCATCTATATCCATAATTATAAAGCATAATATTCCCATTGTACCACGCTTCTTGATAAAAATGAATTAATACGGAAAGAGAAAAAGCTGGCTCTCATGCAAAGAACCAGCCTTTCATATCGATTTATGCTCCTCAACCAACCCCTGCATCATCCTCTGCTCTTTATAAAGGATAATCTCTTCTTTGATATCCGGGTAAAGGATTACATTTTGTAACTCTTTTAATTCAATCCATTTCACCCCAGTTTGATTTATGTCTGGAACGGATGGGAGTTTCGGGATGGATCCATCCTTTCGCCTGCACTCAAATACGAGCTGCAAAGAAGCTGTATCTCCATATTTCTTTTCACCCAAATGAGGAGCATATTCATACACGAAGGCAAGCGGTCCCACTTCCACCTCAAGTGTTGCCTCTTCCATTACCTCCCGATAAACAGCCTCCCGCACAGATTCATTAGGTTCTACCCCGCCTCCAGGCAAATTATAATGCACTCCATTTCGATCTTGAAATTCGACTAACAGAATAGATTCATTCTCCATGATGAGCGCACAGGCCCTCACCCTGATATGGCTGGTCATCTTAATCGCCGCCTTATTATTTTTTATTGTTAAAGGATCAAATCAGACAGGAGGTCTCAGAATTGTGTTTGAATGCCATTTCAAATCATTCTCCCTGTAAATATCGCTAACATAACGTTATAATAACTAGAAGAAAATGAAAGGGGAAAATTACCTTATGTACAAAAAATTAGCTGTATGCGCAGCATTTATTTTACTCTTATCTTCTCTCGGTTTCCATAAATCCTTCATAGGAGGAGTATTCAATTCGGAAACAAACATTGCTGAAGCAGCATCTGCCATTCAATATAAAACAACAGCGAACCTTAATCTGCGAACGACCAATTCCACAAAAGGAAAAATCATTCTAACCATCCCTAAAGGGAAAACCGTACAATATATCTCAAAAGCCGGATCCTGGTATAAAGTAAAATACAAAACAAAAACAGGCTATGCCAGCTCCAAATACTTAGTCAAGGTCAAAGCTAAGCTTGATGTTGAAAAGATGAAGAAGCTTGGAAAAGCGGAGCAGGTTATTTTAGTCACCAATAAAACTGCCTCTTCCAATAAAGCCACCATACAGGCATTCGAAAAGACGAACGGAAAATGGAAACGAACCTATTCCATGCCAGCTGTAATCGGGAAGAAAGGCATGACCAGTTCGAAAAAAGAAGGGGATATGAAGACGCCGACAGGAAAATATACGCTTGGCACTGCCTTCTACCGCTCCTCTAAGCCAAAAACGAAACTTCCCGTCAAAAAAATTACCTCAGATTCAGTTTGGGTAGACGATAGCAAGAGCCCGCTCTATAATACTTGGCAATCCAAAAGCAAGACAAAAGGCAAATGGACAAGCGCAGAGAACATGAACATCTCACAATATGACGTAGGCTTCGTCATTAACTACAATACGAAGCGGACGCCATATAAGGGCTCAGCCATCTTCTTTCATGTAGAAGGAAAATCAGGCTACACCGCCGGCTGTGTGGCTACGTCGAAGAGCAATGTGAATAAAGTTCTCTCATGGATTAAACCGGGTAAAAATCCGGTGATTATCATGACACCCGAGTCAGGTATCACCAAATACTAAGATAATGAAAACTCCTCCCAAATTAGAGAGGAGTTTTTTTGCATTTGATTTTACCTTCTAGTTATCCATTTCTATAATAGACTTTTTCCAGCTGCTACAATTAGTGTGGAGACACCTACATAACGAAACGGCAAGAAGTAAATAATATATCTTCAGAAAACATATGGAACACATGAAAAAAACCAGCTGAATTAAATTCAGCTGGTTCAAAATATCCTTACTCCACTGTCACCGATTTCGCTAAGTTACGTGGTTTATCCACATCACAGCCGCGGTGAAGAGATGCATAGTAAGAAATTAGTTGTAATGGTACTACAGAGATAAGAGGTGTTAACATCGGATTTACTTCTGGTAATACATAAGCATCCCCCTCTTGTTCAAGTCCATCCATGGAAATGATGCAAGGGTGTGCGCCACGGGCAGCAACTTCTTTCACGTTGCCGCGGATGCTGAGGTTAACATCTGCTTGCGTAGCAAGCGCGATTACTGGTGTGCCTTCTTCAATGAGGGCAATTGTACCATGTTTCAATTCGCCGCCTGCGAATCCTTCTGCTTGAATATAAGAAATCTCTTTAAGCTTAAGCGCTCCTTCTAGACATACAAAGTAGTCGAGGGAACGGCCGATAAAGAAGCAATTGCGTGTGACAGACAAATATTCACGCGCAATCATTTCGAAACGGTCCTTGTCATCGCAAAGGGCTTCCATTGCATTAGCGATAATGCCGAGCTCCTTCACGACATGGAAGTCAGCCAATTGGCCTTTTGCTTTTCCGACAACAGAAGCAAGAATCGTTAATACAGCCATTTGTGCTGTATATGCTTTCGTGGAAGCAACGGCAATCTCAGGGCCAGCATGAAGTAATAATGTATAATCCGCTTCACGGGATAAGGTTGATCCAGGTACATTCGTGATGGTGAGTGCTTTATGCCCCATCTCCTTGATTTGAACCAGCACAGCACGGCTGTCTGCTGTCTCACCGCTTTGGGAAATGAAGATGAATAACGGCTTCTCAGAAAGAAGAGGCATGTTATAGCCAAATTCAGATGCCACATGCACCTCTACTGGAACCTTAGCCATCTTTTCAAACATTTGCTTTCCAACCAGACCAGCATGGTAGCTTGTTCCGCAAGCAATAATATATAGGCGATCTGCCTCATTGATAGCCTCAATTATTGCCGGGTCGATGGCCAAGTCGCCAGACTCATCCTGATAGTTCTGGATGATTTTGCGCATAACTAACGGCTGCTCATCAATCTCCTTAAGCATATAGTGAGGGTACGTACCTTTTTCAATATCACTTGCATCAAGCTCAGCTGTATAAGGTTCACGCTCTACAACCGTACCGTCAAGCTCCTTGATTGTAATGTCATCCTTTGTCACGATAACCATTTCTTTATCCATTAGCTCAACAAATTGGTCCGTTACTTGCAGCATCGCCATTGCATCACTTGCAATAACATTAAATCCAAGACCTACACCTACTAAGAGCGGGCTCTTATTCTTTGCAACATAAATCGTTTCTGCATCTTGTTCATCCAATAAGCCAATCGCATATGAGCCATGCAGCAATGCCAAAGTCTTCGCAAATGCTGCTTCCACAGATAGTCCTTCCTCAACGAACTTGCTGACGAGCTGAACGATGATTTCTGTATCCGTATCACTCATAAGCTCGACGCCCTCGAGGTATTCCTTCCTTAATTGCTCATAGTTCTCGATTACTCCGTTATGAACGATGGTGAAGCGTTTATTAGCACTTTGGTGGGGGTGGGCATTCCTGCAGCTAGGCTTCCCATGAGTCGCCCAGCGCGTATGGCCAATTCCCTTTGTCGCACCCACATTACTGTCAACGACCTCGCGAAGATCAGCAATACGGCCTTTCTCTTTAAAAACGTGAACGCCATTTTCATTCATGACAGCGATACCCGCTGAATCATATCCTCTATATTCAAGCTTTTCCAAGCCTTTTAATAAAATGTCTTTTGCATCTTGATGTCCAATATATCCTACAATTCCACACATACTTGTTTATCCTCCTATAATAAGAAGAAGGGAACAAGAATGCTCTCTATTTATAAAAAGGGGCATTCTTGCCCCCTTACCTCTGATTAGTTTATTTGTTATGTGCTTCTCCTTTTATTCTGTCCAGTTTGTCGCCAAACTGTTTTGGTAAAAAGAGTTGCAGCCTGCACACGTAAGCTGGGAGGCTCCCGCCGAACATTTCGATAACCTCCACCTCGTCAACTAAAGCCCGCAACAGGGTTTTAGTTCTGGCGCTTATTATTAAGAAACAGACCTCTATCCCCCGTTCTCTTTATGAATCAGAATCAATCCCTAGCATACACGGTTCGACCGAATCAGTCAATGTAAAATTTACCATTTGGCAATCCTTCTATACCCATTCAATTATAAAATATGCATAAGCAGGAGGATTGCCCCCGCTTATGCATTATTCGTCATGCCTAATTATAATCCCATTTCCGCTCGCACAACATCTGCAATTCGATCTACATATTGGTCGCATTGCTCTTGTGTCGGCGCTTCAGCCATAACACGAACAAGCGGCTCTGTTCCGGAAGGACGGACAAGGATACGGCCGTTTCCGTTCATTTCAGCTTCCACTTCCTCAATGATGGCTTTCACCTTCTCATTGTCAGTCACATGATGCTTATCCGTTACCCGGATGTTCACAAGCTTTTGCGGATAGATTGTCATCTCACTGGCGAGCTCGGACAATGGTTTCTTCGTCAGCTTCATAATGTTGATTAGCTGAACACCTGTCAGGAGGCCATCTCCCGTCGTATTGTAATCGAGGAAGATAATATGACCTGATTGCTCTCCCCCAAGATTATAGCCGCCTTTTTTCATCTCTTCGACCACATAGCGATCTCCAACTGCTGTTTGAGCGCTCTTAATGTCATTCGCTTCAAGCTGCTTGTAAAAGCCCATATTGCTCATGACTGTTGAAACGACTGTCCCATGCTTCAGTCGGTTTTGTTCTTTCATATATTTTGCACAAATGTACATGATTTGGTCACCGTCAACGATTTGACCTTT
>X410_Impala__coassemble_107_pt1 | contig 17343 bp, 12 predicted proteins | sample X410_Impala__metabat2_high_PE_006 | metagenome-assembled genome bin X410_Impala | reverse complement strand
CCACCCTTCACTCTCTTTGCATAGGCATAGACCGGAACCCTCCCTGTCTTAGCCTACACAAAAAACCGAACCCCAAAAGGGTCCGGTTTTTATACGCTTGCGCATTCTATTAAGCTTTCTGGAATTGCTCTTCCTCCGTTGATCCTTTGAGAGCGGTTGTGGAGGATGTTCCGCCAGTGATAACTTGGGCGACTTCATCGAAGTAGCCGGTTCCAACCTCGCGTTGGTGCCTTGTGGCTGTGTAGCCATTGGCTTCGCTTGCGAATTCTGCTTGCTGCAGCTCGGAGTAGGCAGCCATGCCTCGCTCCTTGTAGCCTCTTGCCAATTCGAACATGCTGTGGTTGAGGGCATGGAAGCCGGCAAGGGTAACGAATTGGAATTTGTAGCCCATTTTGGCGATTTCTTTTTGGAAGTTCGCGATGGTTTCGTCATCCAGCTTTTTCTTCCAGTTGAAGGATGGTGAACAGTTATAGGCAAGCATTTTTCCAGGGAATTTCTCGTGAATGGCATCAGCAAATTTCTTTGCGTCTTCAAGATTCGGTTCGGATGTTTCACACCAGATTAAGTCAGCATATGGCGCATAGGATAGTCCCCGAGCGATCGCTTGGTCGATGCCCGCTTTTGTGCGGTAGAACCCTTCCGGCGTGCGTTCTCCTGTAATGAATGCGTGGTCCGTTGGGTCGATGTCACTTGTGATCAGGTCAGCTGCATCAGCATCTGTACGGGCGATCAGAATTGTCGGTACACCCATGACATCAGCTGCAAGGCGTGCTGCGATTAAATTACGGACCGCTGTTTGGGTTGGCAGCAATACTTTTCCGCCTAAGTGTCCGCATTTCTTTTCAGAGGAAAGCTGGTCTTCGAAGTGAACCCCTGCAGCACCTGCTTCAATCATGCCTTTCATGAGCTCAAAGCAGTTTAATTGTCCGCCAAAGCCGGCTTCCGCGTCAGCCACAATCGGCTGGAACCAGTCGATGTCTTCCTTGCCTTCAGAGTAATGGATTTGGTCGGCACGCTGAAGTGCTTGGTTAATCCGTTTAACGACAGCTGGCACACTGTTTGCTGGGTAAAGGCTTTGGTCTGGGTACATATTGCCGGAAAGGTTGGCGTCAGCAGCAACCTGCCAGCCGCTCAAATAGATGGCTTTCAGGCCAGCTTTGACTTGTTGAACGGCTTGATTACCAGTCAGGGCTCCAAGGGCATTAATATAATCTTCCGTATTCAAGTAGTTCCATAGTTTCTCTGAGCCTCTTCTTGCCAATGTATGTTCAATTTGCATGGACCCGCGCAGTTTGAGGACATCCTCTGCTGTGTATGGGCGTTCAATTCCTTGCCATCTTTCGTCTTTCCATTGCTCTTCGATTTGTTTCACTAATTCTTCTCTCATTCCTAATTCCTCCTATATATTCGTAATAGATTTATAGAATTTCGTATGCGGGTAAGGTCAAGAAGTCATAAAACGTCTCTTCTTTGATGAGTTTGTCGAAAAGCTCTGCCGCCTCATCAAATCGGCCGGAATTAAATCGTTCTTCGCCGAGCTCGGATTTGATTCGCTCTAGCTCTTCTTCTTTAAAGGCTTCATACATGGCCATGTCTACCTTGCGGCCATCATCAAGGACGCCTTTCGGATGGCGCACCCATTGCCAAACTTGAGCTCTGGAGATTTCAGCCGTTGCTGCATCCTCCATCAGGTTATAGATTGGCGCAGCTCCTCGGCCATTGAGCCAGGATTCGACGTATTGAATACCTACATTAATATTCGTGCGGACCCCCTGTTCGGTGATGGACCCTTCTGGCACTTCAAGAAGGTCTTCTGCTTTAACACTGACGTCTTCTCGTTTTTTATGAATTTGGTTTGGTGTAGGCATGTATTCATCAAATACTTCCTTCGCTACCGGAACCAAGGCCGGGTGGGCTACCCATGTGCCGTCATGACCGTTTCTTGCCTCGCGTTCTTTATCGGCGCGCACCTTGGCGAAGGCTTCGTCATTAGCTTTCTCATCGTTTTTGACAGGAATCTGTGCCGCCATGCCGCCAATGGCCGGCGCATTTCTCTTGTGGCATGTCTGGATAGCCAGCAAGGAATAGGCAGTCATGAACGGTACCCCCATCGTGACGACGGAGCGATCTGGGAGAATGATAGAGTCGTGATTTCTGAATTTCTTTAAATAGCTGAATATATAATCCCATCTGCCGCAGTTCAATCCTGCGGAGTGGTCTTTAAGTTCATAAAGGATTTCATCCATTTCAAATGCTGCAAGTATGGTTTCTATGAGGACAGTTGCTTTGATGGAACCATGAGGGATGCCAAGATGGTTTTGCGCATAGACGAATACATCGTTCCAGAGACGCGCTTCATGATGGCTTTCAATTTTCGGAAGATAAAAGTAAGGTCCGCTTCCGTTTGCGAGAAGGGTCTTGGCGTTATGGAAAAAGAACAGGCCAAAATCCATCAAACCGCCAGATATCGGCTTATCATCCAGTGTTATGTTTTTTTCTTCTAGATGGAAACCTCTTGGGCGTACAATTAAGGTTGCGGTTTCTTCTTTTAGGCTATACTGCTTGCCATTCGGATTGGTGAAACTAATTGTGCGATTAATTGCATCGCGAAGATTTATATGCCCTTCAATATTATTGTTCCAGGTTGGAGAATTTGCATCCTCAAAGTCTGCCATGAAGCATTTGGCACCTGAGTTTAATGCGTTAATGACCATCTTCCGTTCAACTGGTCCGGTGATTTCTACGCGCCGGTCCTCAAGATCCTTCGGAAGAGAAGCGATGGTCCAATCATTGCTTCGGATATGCTCTGTTTCTTTTAAGAAATCAGGGAGCTTACCGGCATCAATCTCCTTTTGCCTTTCAGCACGCTTCTCAAGCAAATCCTTTCTTCTTGGCCCGAAATGCCGTTCAAGCTGTTCAATAAATTCAAGTGCTTCTGGTGTGAGGATTTCTTCAAATCCTTGTTCCATTTTTCCGTGGATATTCAGTCCGTTTGTCTGTACTGCCATGTTACAAATTCACTTCCTTTATCTGTCCTATTTGTTATAAAACAGAAAACTTAATATATTTTGTATTATATAACAGTATTTAGAAATTGCAAATAGATTTATAGAATTTTTTATATTTTTTTCTAAAAATAGGCATTTAGTGCGGGTTTTCGGACAGGGTGAGCAGTCAGTTATGTCGAATTTCTTATCATATGAACACAGAAACGAGGGGATTAGATGAATTTTGTAACACCTAAGCATATCGTGTCAGCTGCCACAGTTGTCATGAATGAAAGGCAAGAGATTTTATTGTTGAAAGGGCCTAAGCGCGGATGGGAAATGCCCGGCGGCCAAGTCGAGGAGGGAGAGTCCCTTAAGGAGGCAGCCATTCGGGAGACGATGGAGGAAACGGGAATTGAAGTTGAAATCCTCACCTTCTGCGGGATTTTTCAAAATGTACAGCGGTCAATCTGTAATACTCTTTTTCTTGCAAAGCCGGTTGGTGGCAAATTGACGACCTCATCTGAGAGTTTGGAGGTAGGCTTCTTTCCGCTTGAAGAAGGCCTGGAGATGGTCAAATGGAGCAATTTTCGGCAGAGGATTGAGCATTGTCTCAATGAAGCCTGCCATCCCTTTTACATAGAATTCTAAAAAAGTCCCCTTCTGATTGGAGGGGACTTTCAATCTATTAATAAGCTTCTGAAGTCGTTTTCGCTTGCATATGAAGCAGCAAGTAGTCAGGACCGCCTGCTTTAGAATCTGTACCAGACATATTGAATCCGCCAAATGGCTGGTAGCCGACAATGGCGCCTGTGCATCCGCGGTTGAAGTATAGATTACCGACATGGAAGTCCTCGCGCGCTTTTTCCTGATGAGCGCGATTGCGTGTGATGACTGCTCCTGTTAGACCGTAATCTGTGTTATTGGCAATTTCAATTGCTTCGTCAAAGTCACGCGCCTTGCAGAAGGCAACGACCGGTCCGAAGATTTCTTCCTTCATGATGCGGGCATCTGGCTTAAGATCGGCGATAATTGTCGGCTCAATGAAGTAGCCCTTAGAATCATCTGATTCCCCGCCAGCAACGATGCGGCCTTCCTCCTTACCAATCTCGATATAGTCAGTAATCTTCTTGAAGGCACCTGCATCAATAACTGGACCCATAAAATTGTCCAGCTCGCCTGTGTCACCGACAGTTAATTCTTTCGTAAGCTCAACAGCACGGTTGAGAACTTCTTCATATACATCTTCGACGATGACTGCCCTAGAGCAGGCGGAGCATTTTTGTCCCGCAAAACCGAAGGCAGATGCCACGATTGATTTCGCCGCAAGTTCAAGGTCGGCTTCAGAATCAACAACGATTGTATCCTTTCCGCCCATTTCCGCAATGACGCGTTTTAGCCATTTCTGACCTTCATGGACCTTGGAGGCTCTTTCATAAATTCGTACTCCGACTTCACGTGAGCCGGTAAAGCTGATAAAGCGTGTGCTTGGATGGTCGACTAAATAATCGCCAACTTCTGCCCCGCTTCCTGGCACATAGTTGATAACACCTGCTGGCAGCCCTGCCTCAATCATAACTTCAACAAACTTCGCTGACACGACCGGAGTTGTGGATGCCGGCTTCAATAAGACCGTATTTCCGGTCACGACGGCTGCCACGCATGTTCCAGCCATGATGGCGAACGGGAAGTTCCAAGGAGAAATGATGACCCCGACGCCAAGGGGGATATAATCATAGCGGTTATACTCATCAGGGCGGCTTAATACAGGCTGACCATCTTTCAGCTTCAGCATTTGCCTTCCGTAATATTCAAGGAAATCAATTGCTTCTGCTGTATCAGCATCCGCTTCATTCCATGGCTTCCCTGCTTCACGAACCATTAATGCAGAGAATTCATGCTTTCTGCGACGGATGATGGAAGCCGCTTTAAACAATACATCAGCCCGAACTTCAGGCTTTGTTTTGCTCCATGTCTTAAATGCCTTCAATGCTTCCTGCATGGCTTTTTCTGCGAGATCTTTATTCGCCTTAGACACACGGCCGATAATGATTTCTTTATTGGATGGACTAGTAGAGACAATCTTTTCTTCAGTCGTCACCTCTTCGCCGCCAATGATTAACGGGTAATCTTGGCCGAGGTAACCGTCCACCAAAGCGAGCGCTTCCTCGAATGCCCTTTTGTTCTCATCAGCCTTGAAGTTTGTCAGTGACTCATGTTTGTACGCTTGTACCATTCGATAACCTCCCTATGTAGAATAAAATAAAGTAACCCAACTCCCATTCTACTCTATTCATAGATGGTAGTCACTCCATTTAAACACAACTCAAAATGTTCTGATTATGGAGTATGTAACTCGCCGAAAACTCTCTTTTTGCAGACAAAAGGCAGAGACGATATTAAAACGTCTCTGCCCTTATCTAGGTTCTTATTCATTGTAAATATAAACGTATGGCTCTTTATCATCGACTTCTTTGACAATCAATGACTCTTGACCGTTAGAGGAGGCAATTTTTGTCTCAACCTCTAAATAGTCAGGGAAATAGTCCATAACAAGTCCTGCGACATATTGAGTAAATCCTAGGACCTCACTCTTAGAGTAGAATTGCATATCAATGGAGATGGTAAGCTTCTTCATTTCTTCATTTACATAGAAGGCTTTACCAATGACACCGTTATAATTCGGGAAGTATTCCTCAACATCGTCCTTAAAGTTCGAGAATGCGCTGGCATCATCACGATGCTTCTCCTCTGCTTTAGAAGATGGGAACAAGAAATATTCCTCATCGACATTTTTCCATTTGGAGATGTTGTTACTGTTAGCACCAACCACAGCATAGGAAATAAAGTTCCCTGGCACAACCGAATCCTTGCTTTGCTGTTCAAAAAGACCAATCAGGATCGGCACATTCTCCGCACCTTCCAAGGAACGGACCCGTTTGATGACTTCAGCTGCGATTTCTTCACCCTTTTGTTGAAGGGTCTTAGCATCAATCTTCACTTCATATGTTTCCCCATACTTCTCCTTTTGATAGTAGAAGACAGAGTTTAAAGCAAGCCCGATGGAGATTCCGCCGAGAGTTACTTTATTATTATCAGATTTCACTAAATAATTGTGCTCTAGGATATGGGCCAGGTATTCAGGATTTTCCTCATAGCGATCCTCAATATCTCCCTTCCCTGAATCAACAGGGTTCAAGCCTACATTTTCATTGGCTGTCAGTTTCTTTTCCTTTAGCTGAGCACTAGTGTATTTCCGGTTCAGCCAGCTTGTGACCGTTTCTTTCGAGATGACTTGTCCCTCACGGAAGACATATTTATCTGTCGGAAACGGATCTTGTGAAAGCCTCATCAGCCCTGTTTCAAATTCCTCAAGGTCAAGGCGCGTATTGATATTTGATGTCACAAGACCGCGTGTGTCGCTCGTTTCATACGGTAATAAGGTTTGATAGTATTGATCAGAGATCTGATACTCTGGAATGATGGATTCCTTTTCGGTGTTCTTTTTATCTGTATCATCTTCCACCACTTCTGTCTTGTCGAAGCTTGGCGCACAACCCGTCGCCGTCAGCAGCATCGCCAATGTTATTGCCAAAATGCGTTTCATTACTCCACCTCTATCCTCGCTTGCCCAGTTCAGCCAGAAGCTGTGCCTCATTCCAGATTTCAAGGCCGAGATCCTGGGCTTTCTTTAACTTCGAACCGGCATCTTCACCGGCTATGACCAAATCTGTCTTCTTGCTGACACTGCCTGTAACGTTTCCGCCAAGGGCCTCAATAAGCTCCTTCGCTTCTGTACGTCCATACTCTTCCATTTTACCAGTCAAGACAATCGTTTTCCCAGCGAAATATGAATCTGACTCAACGGCTTCAGCTTTCCTTTTGCCTTTATAGCTCATATTGACACCACAGGCTTTTAATTCATTAATCAACTGAATGCATTCTTCTTGGCTGAAATATGTGACGATTGCATCAGCCATCTTCTCGCCAATTTCGTTAATGGCAACTAAATCAGCCGCATTTGCAGCCATGAGCTTATCCATTTCATTATATTCTTCAGCGAGCACTCTTGCTGCTTTGGCACCGACATGACGGATGCCAAGTCCAAATAAGAGGCGTTCCAGCGAGTTATCCTTTGAGGCTTCAATCGCGGCGAGCAGCTTGTTCACGGACTTATCGCCCATGCGCTCTAAGCCAATCAATTGTTCATATGTTAATTGATAAAGATCAGCGACATCCTTAATTAAATTGGCGTCAAATAATTGAACGATTACCTTCTCACCAAGCCCGTCAATATTCATTGCATTGCGGGAAACAAAGTGAATCAGCCCTTCCTTAATCTGTGCAGGACATTTGGGGTTGATGCACCGCAGCGCCACTTCTCCTTCTAAACGAACAAGCTCACTGTCACATTCCGGACAATGGGTCGGCATATGGAATTCTTCCTCTTTCCCTGTCCGTTGGTCGAGCTGTACTTTGACAACTTCAGGGATAATATCACCGGCTTTCTTGACGACAACATGGTCCCCAATGCGGATATCCTTCTCACGAATTAAGTCCTCATTATGAAGTGAAGCACGCTGTACAGTCGTGCCAGCGACACGGACTGGTTCCAGCAGGGCAGTGGGTGTAATCACACCTGTGCGTCCGACTGTCAATTCAATCCCTTTAAGGACGGTGACAACTTCCTCAGCCGGGAATTTATAAGCGATCGCCCAGCGCGGGCTCTTAGCTGTCATGCCAAGCTCGTCCTGATGGGAGAGGGAATCAACTTTCACAACGATTCCGTCAATGTCATAATCTAGGCTCGGCCTTTTCTCTGTCCACTCCCTAATATATTCGAGCACATCTTCGATTGTCTGGCATCTCTTTCGATGCGGATTCGTTTTCAATCCGAGTGTTTGCAGTAAATCCAGCCCTTCACTATGGGAGGTAACACCTGTTTCGCCCGTATCTCCGATGCCGTATAAGAAGATGTCTAGATTTCTTGAAGCGGCAATCCGCGGATCAAGCTGTCTGAGCGAGCCGGCCGCTGCATTGCGCGGGTTTGCAAACGGCTCCTCACCATCCTCTTCTTTCTTTTCATTCAAAGCGACAAAGGATTTCTTCGGCATATAGGCTTCACCGCGAACCTCCATCGTGTAAGGCTTATTAAGACGGAGAGGAATAGAGCGAATCGTACGCAGATTGGCCGTAATATCCTCACCGATTGTGCCATTCCCGCGAGTCGCTCCCTTAACGAATAACCCATCCTCAAAGCGAAGGGAGACAGCGAGACCGTCAATTTTCAATTCACAAATATACGAATAGCTGTCTGTGCCGAGCCCCTGCTTCACCCGGCGGTCAAAATCGCGCAGGTCCTGTTCATTGAAGGCATTGCCAAGACTGAGCATCGGTGTATTGTGCTCGACCTTCTGGAAGGCATCTAATACCTGTCCGCCAACCCGTTGTGTTGGGGATTCCTCTGTTTGCAGCTCAGGAAAAGCTTGCTCAATCGCGACGAGTTCCTTGTACAATTCATCATAGACTGAATCCGGTACACTCGGCTCATCAAGAACATAGTATTCATATCCGTATTGGTTTAACAAAGAATGAAGCTCTGCTGCTCTTTTTTGCGCTTCTTTCAACTCCATCATTCTATCCGCCTCTCTACAAGGTATCAAAGGATTGTTATTGTTGCTTCTTAATTGGGGCAAACTTCGCCAGCAAGCGCTTGATGCCCATGGATGGGAAGGCGATGTCGAGCTCAAGCCCGTCTCCGCTTCCTTTCACGCTGACAACGGTTCCTACTCCCCATTTGCCGTGTTCGGCCTTATCACCGACAGCCCAATCGAGTTTTTCGCCGCCGGATGTATTCATTGCCGGACGCATAACTGGTTTCGGGGACACGCCTCCATTGATGCCTCCTCCATTAATGCCTGTACCAGTTCTTCCTGCGCCGCTCCTTCCTTGCATAAAGGATGGCCGTGCAGAAGATGTTCTGCTTGGGGCAGGAGGATTCAAGTCCTCCAGCAAATCTTCCGGTATTTCCTTTATGAAACGGGAAACCGGGTTCATATTCGTGCGCCCGTACAAAGTTCTCATTTGGGCGTTGGTGATGAAGAGCTCCTGCTCAGCGCGCGTGATACCTACGTAAGCAAGACGGCGTTCCTCTTCCATCTCTTCATCTTCCATTAGTGCCCGACTATGCGGGAAGACCCCTTCTTCAAGACCAAGAAGGAAGACCGTCGGGAATTCAAGCCCTTTGGCAGAGTGAAGAGTCATAAGAACAACACCTTCCCCCGCATTCTCTTCTTCCTCATCCATCCGATCAATATCAGCGACAAGCGCAAGATCTGTCAGGAAGGCCACTAGACTCTTATCTTCACTGCTATTTTCGAAGTTCTTCGTAACGGACAAGAACTCCTCAATATTCTCAAGCCTTGTTTCAGCTTCAATTGTTTTTTCAATCTCCAATGATTGGCGATATCCTGATTTCTCAATGACCTCCTCAATTAATTCGGTCACAGATAAATACTCCTGCATGGCTGTATAATGCTTGATTAAATCACGGAATTCGCTTGCTCCCTTATACGCCTTTGCACCAAGCCCTATGAACTCAAGCTCAAGCATCGCCTGATACATCGAAATATCATGGTCCTGCGCATAATTGGCGATTTTATCAACGGAACTTGCTCCAACACCGCGCTTCGGCACATTGATGACTCTTCGCAAGGAAATATCATCGTCAGGATTGGCAATCAAGCGTAAATACGCCAGGATATCCTTAATCTCTTTTCGGTCATAGAACTTAATGCCGCCGACAATCGTGTAAGGAATATTTGATTTCAGCAATACTTCCTCCATGACACGCGATTGCGCGTTCGTACGATAGAGGATAGCGATATCTGATAATTGCTTTCCTTGTTTCTCGGTCATTTCCTTGATTCGTCCCGCCACGAACTGGGCTTCTCCCTGTTCACTGTCAGCACGGTAATAGGAAATCTTATTGCCTTCCAGGTTCTCTGTCCAAAGCTTCTTCGGCTTACGATTCAAGTTATTCTCAATCACGCCATTGGCCGCAGCCAGGATTCGCTTCGTTGAGCGGTAGTTCTGCTCGAGCAGAATGACATTCGCATTCGGATAATCCTTCTCAAAGGAGAGGATATTGGCAATATCGGCCCCGCGCCAGCGATAGATGGATTGGTCTGAATCCCCTACTACGCACAGGTTCTTAAATCGCTGTGCCAGCTTCTTAACAAGCATATATTGCGCCCGGTTCGTATCCTGATACTCATCGACATGAATGTATTGGAACTTACGCTGATAGAATTCAAGCACCTCTGGAACCTTATCGAACAGCTCAAAGGTCTTCATGATCAAATCATCAAAGTCAAGAGCCTGGTTCTTCCTTAAGCGCTTCTGATACTCAGCATAAAGGTCAGCGACCGTTTGCTCATAATAGTTGCCGGCTGTATTCGCGAATTCCTCATGAGTAATCAATTCATTCTTTGCGGATGAAATGGTTCCCAGGATGGATTTCGGCTCAAATTTCTTTGTATCGATATTCTTTTCCTTCATAATCTGTTTGATTACGGTTTGCTGGTCAGAAGGATCAAGAATGGAGAAGTTGCGGTTCATCCCGATGCGGTCGATGTCACGGCGAAGAATGCGGACACACATGGAGTGGAATGTGGAAATCCAAATCTCATCGGCAGCTCCTCCTAGAATGCCTTGAATCCTCTCCTTCATCTCTCTTGCTGCTTTATTCGTAAAGGTAATCGCCAGGATGTTCCAAGGAGCTACTTCCTTCTCTACGATTAAGTAGGCAATCCTGTGCGTCAAGACCTTTGTCTTGCCGCTTCCCGCTCCTGCCATGATAAGCAGAGGGCCGTCGGTTGCCTGAACTGCTTCTTTCTGTTTATTATTTAATCCTGTTAACAATCGATCTGTTAAGAATTGCATATATATGACACCATCCTGTTACGAACGTTTGTTCTTATTATACTTGATTCAACCGTACAATCAACAAATGTTTAGTTCTTTTTTGCCGCATCCACTGTCTTCAGTGCTGCAGCTAAATCCTCATAAATATAATTCCCAACAATAATGCAATCCGCAAGTCCGGACATCTCCTCTGCTCTCGCAGTACTATTGATGCCCCCTCCGTAAAAGAGCCTTGTCTCCATCAGCGTATCTCTCACGGCCCTGACTACCGCCGGGTCGCCATATTTACCGCTGTATTCGAGGTAGAATATAGGCAAATGAAACATTTTCTCCGCCATCAGGGCATAGCTTGCCGCATCATCCTCTGATAAATCCGTATTCGCTTCGGTCAGTTGGGCTGCCTTGCATTCTGGATTCATAATGCAATATCCCTCGACATGCATCTCTTCCCAATTAATCATATGGCCGTATTCCTTAATGGCCTCTTTATGCAAACCAAGAATCCATTCCGGATTCCGGCTATTTAAAACAGACGGTATAAAATAAAGGTCAAATCCCGGGGTTATGGATTCTAAATTGGATACCTCGAGCACACAAGGAAGCGTGTAACGGCGAATTCGTGCCATGAGGTCGAGTACATTCTCGAGTGTGACTCCATCAGTTCCGCCAACCATGATGGCATCTGTTCCAGATTCACAAAGCTTCTCTAGCGCCTCATCGGAGATTTCCTTATTAGGATCGAGTTTAAAAACATGCTTCCACTCGCGAAAATCGTACATTCAAACAACCCCTTAATCTAATTTCCATTTAATCATTATAGCACTCCTTTAGGGGATACCAAAGAGTTAGAAAAAATTGCGAGATGCTTCAATAATAAGAAAAGCAGCCCTAATTTGGGCTGCTGGTTTATACGTCTTTTTCTTTTAGTCTGCCAATTGCCATTGAATAGGCGTCATTGCCGTAATTCAAGCACCGTTTCACACGGGAAATGGTCGCTGTGCTTGCTCCTGTTTCCTTTTCAATCATGTGGTAGGTCTTTCCTTCTTCCAGCATGCGAGCTACTTCAAGCCGCTGTGCCAATGATTGAATTTCATTGACTGTACAAAGATCATCAAAGAAACGGTAGCATTCCTCAAGGTCATTCAACGATAATATGGCATTGAATAATTGATCCAATTCCCTGCCTTTTAGTTTGTCAATTTGCATATAAACCCTAATCCTCCTAATTATTTGAGAGTGTGACACTCTCCTCAAGGCCTGATGTCGGAATGACATTGACCCATGTCTTTCCAGGCACTAATTTAATTTCTTTACCATCTGCAACAGGAACAATTCGATTATCCTCTGATTCCCATTGTATTTTAAGGAGTTTTCCCTTTTGGAGCAAGTAGGCATTTCCGCCGCTCTCCAAATCAATATCACGTCTGCCCTTATCGTCCACTACTTCATGCTCTGCTTCGATAATGAAAACATTGGCCAGCTCAACGGGTTCATTGGTGTCATAGTCCTCAGTCCTCATCCCTGCGGTATAACGGGAATACGTTTCACTGTCCTCATTATACTCATAGGTCACATCAAAACTCGAGGAATTGTAAGAAACGGAGATTTTTGAATAGTCATCCCCTTGAATTTCATTCGCTTCCTCTTTTGACATGAAGGTATAGCTAGGAGCGCTGGTATCCATATCATACCCTTTCTCCTCTGCCCCTTCCATCATATGGTCGTATGTAATATAGGAGTTATGAGGAGCTTTCCTAAATGAAGCTCGTTCGAATAATGTGCCATCATACTTAAGCCCATTTAAATGATCTACATAATTACTCTCAATTAATTTCTTAGCTTCCGGGCTCCAGCCATGGAAAACGTAGAGACTATCATACCCTTTCGCTAAGCGTATGTAATAATCCCTTGCACTTCTGACCGGGCCAAAAGTTTCTGGAAATTCACTCTGATAAATCGCCAAAAATCTCGTGATATTGCTTTCCGCCAAAATCTCATACACAATATCTGCCTTGGACAACCCTGATTGCGGTCTTGCTTCCGGGTGATTATTCACCATGACGGCGATTGCCCTGTGTTCCTCTCCCTCTTCCGCTTCCAAACCTGTCAGCGGATAAACCTGCTCACTAGTGCGGCTGCTATTGCTGTCTTCCTTTTTAGCGGTTTCAGGAGTTTCATTAGACTTACAGCCTGCGAGAAGCACGGTGCAAATAATCATGAATGTACAAATCTTCTTTAACATGCGACTTCTCCTCCTCATGTTAGTCTTCTCTTTATTATTTTAACGCATTATAGTTGGGAAGAGTATAGATTTATTCATGACTTCATATAAACCGGCCTGTGTTACACGGATATATGGAAGATGAGTAGATGTGAAGAATAACAGCGAATACATCGGGTCTTCAAATGGATACCCTTTTTCCGCAAGCAATTCCTTCATCCGGCTCTCCTGCTCGATTAAATCCGGCACACTCGCCTTAGACATCACACCCTGAAGTTCAAGCGGCATCTCAAACAGTATTTCCCCTTTCTCCGCTATCACGATTCCGCCGCCTATTTCCTTCATACGATTGAAGGCGAGCTTCATATCCTTTCGGCTCTTGCCAATTAGGATGATATCGCCTGAATTGGTGAAGGAGGAGGCAAAGCCATACAGATGACTCGCAAAACCTTTCAGCAGCGTATTGATGCGGGATTGGCCATCTCTTCTAAGAAACGTAAAGTAGCATTCATCATGATTCATATCCAATACTTCTCTTGAAATATCAATATGGATAGAATATGGCTTCGTAATGACGCTATTCTCCATATTGATTCCGAATGGCATAGAATATTGCAAATCATCTTCCGTTAAGCCCCAATCAAGCGCAAGCGGGCTTAACCCATACTCCTCCCATTGAAGCGAGGATTGGTATTCTGCGCATGCGGCGCCATCCCTTTTTACCCATTGTCCCTTTGATAGCACAGAGTGAGGAGTCGGGTTATCCTTCTCTTTTAGGAAATTGATATTAGCCACGCGCCCAGTCGCAATATTCCCGTGTAAATACTCAATATTATAGTAACGGGCAATATTCAAGGAAGCCATATTGTATGCTTCAATGAGCGGCACACCCTTTTCAATCGCAATTTTAATCAGACTATCCGTAAATCCTTCCTTGTAAAAGCCAGGACTTGACCCGTCTGTATTGAAGAAGCATTTATCATATGACTTCAGCCCATATTCCTGAAGATGTTCCAGGATACCCGGCAAATCCGGACGAATCGAAGAGTGACGCAAGGATACATGATAGCCTTGTCCAAGTCGTCTAATGACCTCTTCACCCGTCATCGCCTCATGATCGCAATCTGCACCAAGAAGCATCAATTTCGCCAAGGTCTTTTCCGAGGAGCCCGGGAAATGCCCCTCAATCTTCTTGCGCATCCGTTTTGCCTCCTGCATCCAGTGCAGCATCATATCATCACCATCAAGCAAACGCGGCCAGCCGGTTAACTCGCCTGCCTGGAGCACGCCATCATGTTCAAGCCAGCTCTTTACATTTGCATGGGAGAAGACTTCCTCTTCATTGCATAGCTCTGTCTGCGAGTCTAGCCTTGCCCACCAGAACATGGAGTAGGGCAGGTTTCGCAGCTCCTTCAGCAGCGCAAACGCTTTCCTTTTTTCCAATAATGTAAACAAGGTCATATTATCATTAATCAATGTCGTTGTTCCGAATTGGGCGGCATAAGAAGCGAGCGTGACAGGATTGTACAGCTGCGCAGGGTGTGCATGCGGTTCTATGTAGCCCGGAACAAGATATTGACCGGTGCAATCAATGATTTCACAGCCATCTAGCACTGCCGGCATCTTATCTCCTACATATATGATTCGATCCTTGTAAATCCAAATATTCGCTTCCATCCATTCTTCCAACACTTGATTTAAATAAACGGCATTTCTCAACACGATAGTTGGTGCCTTTTTCCCATCTATGATGCTTACATGTTCTCTTAGCTGTTTGTTTTTCCATCTATATCGTTGTTCAAGCATGAACAAATCCTCCTTCAGCCAAACCCGATTCCCTCTAGCAGCTTATTATCGCTCACTGGAAATGTAAGCCTTTTCATAATTGTATCATATTTTTTCGATTTAGAGCACGAAAGTTACCCTGAAACCCTTATTAACCTTGATATTTCTCCATTAGCAGGCTAGCCGGCAGCCATCTTTAAATCTTATCTATCAAGCAGAATTTACGTAAAGGCTAAAATGATTATTCTCCGACGGACAGCAAAAAAGCCTATCACACCAGATTGGCATGATAGACTCATGGAAGGAATTATTCTATTAAACTAGGCACTGTCGCTTTTTCACCAATATCATGACGATAAAATAACCCTTTGCATTGGATGCTCTCAAGCTCCTGATACACTTTCTTCTTCGCCACTTCTATAGATGGGCCAAGGGCGGTTACAAGCAGCACTCTGCCGCCATTCGTAATGAATTCACCTTGGTCATTTTTGGCTGTGCCCGCATGGTAGACGTACATATCTTCACTAATATAACCCAACCCCTTAATGACTGCCCCTTTTTCATATCCATCTTCGGGATAGCCATTTGCGGCCAGTACAACGCCAAGCGCGCTTTCTTTCGTCCACTCCAGATCAATGTCCCGGCCCTCAAGAACATGCTGAACCACTTCTACTAAATCTGATTTAAGCCTCGGCAGGATAACCTGTGTTTCTGGATCACCAAATCTGGCGTTGAATTCTATGACTTTAGGTCCGTCTTCAGTCGCTATCAGCCCAGCATAGAGGATACCCGTGAACGAGCGCCCCTCCTTAACCATCGCTTTGGCGGTCGGAATCAGAATTTCGCTAAGCGCTTTTTGAACGATTGTCTCATCAATTTGCGGCACAGGGGAGCAGGCGCCCATACCGCCTGTATTCGGCCCCTTATCTCCATCAAACGCACGCTTATGGTCTTGGGCAATCTCCATTGGATATACATGTTCCCCATTAACGAAAGCCATGTAAGAGAACTCCTGTCCGGCAAGGAACTCCTCAATGACGACCTTGCTCGAGGCCTTGCCGAACTTCGCATCCCCAAGCATTGCCTCAAGCGCTTCAATGGCTTCCCTTTCGCTCATGGCCACGACAACACCCTTGCCGGCAGCCAGTCCATCCGCCTTGATGACAATTGGTGTGCCCTGCTCCTTCACATAAGCAATAGCTGGTTCCAGCTCAGTGAAAGTCTCATATTCAGCCGTTGGAATTACATACTTCTTCAGTAAATCCTTTGTAAAGGATTTACTTCCCTCAATGATAGCGGCAGCCTTTGTCGGTCCAAAAATAGCTAGGCCCTCTTTCGTGAACTCATCGACAATTCCATTCATGAGCGGCACCTCAGGTCCAACAAAGGTCAGCCCTATCTCACGCTCACGCGCAAAATTCACCAAGGCTTGGAGATTCATCTCATTGATGGCCACAGGTTCAGCGACATCAGCCATTCCAGGATTACCGGGTGCCACATACACCTTGTCGACATGCCTGCTCTCAGAAAACTTGCGTGCCAGCGCATGCTCGCGGCCTCCGCGGCCAATAACCAATATCTTCATCGTCCCTCATCGCTCCTTTTAATGTTTGAAATGACGTATGCCCGTGAAGACCATGGCAATTCCGTATTCATCAGCCTTGTTAATGGAGTCCTCATCGCGAACGGAGCCTCCTGGCTGAACAATGGCCGTTATGCCTGCTTTTGCTGCTGCCTCAACGGTATCATCCATCGGAAAGAAGGCATCAGATGCGAGTATGGCTCCTTTCGCTTTTTCCCCAGCCTGTTCAAGTGCGATATTGGCCGCTCCAATTCGATTCATTTGGCCAGCGCCAACACCAAGCGTCATTTGTCGATCTGCTACGACAATCGCATTGGATTTCACATGCTTCACGACTTTCCAGCCGAATTTCAGCGCTTCCCATTCCGCTGGTGTCGGCTCTCTCTTCGTCGCAATCTTCATCTCTGAATCATCCAATGTTGCATGATCCAAATCTTGAATCAAAAGACCTCCAGCAACCGAGGTCAGCTTCTTCTCATTAACATCCTTGGCACTGAAATCAACGGCAAGCAAACGGATATTCTTCTTTGAGGTCAAGATTTGCAGCGCCTCTTCCGAGAAGGATGGAGCAATAACAATTTCCAGGAATATCTCATGCAGAGCGCTTGCAGTCTGAGCATCCACTTCACGGTTCAACGCCACAATCCCGCCAAAAATGGACGTTGGATCAGCATCATATGCTTTCTGGAAGGCCTCTGCAACTGATTCTCCCGTACCGACTCCGCATGGGTTCATATGCTTGACCGCGACCGCTGCCGGCTGGTCAAATTCCTTCACAATTTGGAGGGCTGCATCCGCATCATTGATATTGTTATAGGAAAGCTCCTTGCCATGAAGCTGCT
>X410_Impala__coassemble_106_pt1 | contig 17383 bp, 16 predicted proteins | sample X410_Impala__metabat2_high_PE_006 | metagenome-assembled genome bin X410_Impala | reverse complement strand
ATTCCGGGAACTTTTCGATCAATTGCATGAACAATGCACTAAATGCACCTACTATGGGTAATATAAAAAGTTCCATTTTTGAACCCCAACGATCTACTTCACCTAATGCATTGTAATGTGCTGGAACTTCATCAGGGAGCCCTTTCCAATTGTAAATAAAAAAGATTAACGAGCCTAAATAAAATGAATAACCGATGATATCCCAGATCCACAGATCCACTCACTCTTAGTTTTGGGTATTTTAATTTTCGGTCTCTTCAAAGGTTTTGACACCTCCTTCCTCTCCTTCCTTTTCCCTTACGTAAAAATCCACCAGATTTTTCTATCATTCTTACATCAACCAATATACGATTGAAATATAATACCGTTTCGTTTTTCCTGACTCTTTTATCCTAAATAAGTTCAACACAAAAAGGCATTCATCCTTCTTGGATCAATGCCCATAAGTAAAGCGGAATGTTCACCATTCATTTGCCCATATGGAAGTGAATATCAATAGCAACTACTATCCCAATAAGTTTAAATAGTACATCCTCTTTATAATTACTATTGTCTATATGGTAAACATCATTATTCAAAAAATTTTCTTTTATCGTTTCATACATTATGGAGCGTTTCTTGATTGAAGTAATTAATTCATTTGTTTTGCTATCATTTACTGTGAAATCTAATGCATCATAACTACCTATCGCTGTTAACAATTCGTTTCCATTAGCATCAATTACTTTTATTGATGGTGATTTAGCTTTGAATATTGATTTCACAGAGGCAATATGTTCTCCATTTTTCGCGTATATCATAATATCTTTATAAAATCCAATCTCTTTTTTTATACTACCTACTATCTTTTCTTCTGCATCTAATAAATCAAATTCTAAACTTTCTACGATAATTCTCTCCGGTATAGCCAGGAGAATAAGACTAGCCAGTCTTATCATTAGATTGCCAGCCTTTTTTGAGGAATTTTTAGATTCTTGTAATTTCCCTATGGTTTTACTGTCTGAATTTATTGAGTAAATTAACCCTTGTTTATTTAAACCTTCAACCTTTTGTAAGTATACTTTTGAATATCCCTTAATCAAAATTATCCCCCATACTCTTGAATAAATTGGTTGAACCGAATCCCAAGCCCCTCTTTGAATTATAGCATTCCTTATCAGAGCTAACCGCCCCTCTTGTTCAAGAAGCTACTCCCCACCCAATGAGCCTCTAACGGATAACAGCTCCCCTTTTTATTCATAAGGAAGAAACGAATACAGACCTTATTCCCAATAGTTCAGCATGCTGCCAAGTTATTAATATTGATTAATTAATTCAGAAAATATATAATCTAAAGAAACCATCACGTTATAGTTTGGAGGCACTCCTAATGGGGCAAAGAAACTAAGAATCGGAGAATTATCCAAAGCCACCAATGTCACCAAAAGGACCATTGATTATTATACAAATCTCGGCCTGCTAGTAGCTGAGAGATCCTCCTCCAATTATCGGCTTTATGATGAATCTGCCATCGATAGACTGCTATTTATCGAGGAATGCAAACAAAAACAGCTATCCCTGACCGATATAAAGAAGGAATTGATAGACCGATATGCCGAGGAAATCGATGTCCAAGAAATACGTGCTAAGATTCAAGACATTGAACAAGAAGTATCCTCGCTCATTAATCAAATGGGCCGAGATCAGGAAGTCGTCAAGAAGCACGTTGACAGTACTCGCTTGATTCATTCCATGCAGCTGCTGATGCTGCTGCTCACTAAATCATAATTATACTACAGGAGGTGTACGTCTTACCCTAGCCGTAAGACTGCCATTTGACTACCATTTATTTAATTGCGTTTGTTATTCTCATCATCTTGACCGCCTTTTTCGTAGCGACCGAGTTCGCTATCGTTAAAGTGCGCTCTTCAAAGATTGACCAGCTTGTCGCAGAAGGCAGGAAAGGGGCATTATCCGCCAAGAAGGTTACCACACACTTAGATGAATACTTATCTGCCTGTCAGCTTGGGATTACCGTTACCGCACTCGGTCTCGGGTGGATTGGGGAACCAACCTTTGAGGTCATCCTTAACCCATTGTTTGCACTGCTGGGACTTGATGTTCAAGTCACCCATGTCCTATCTCTTGCCGCTGCTTTCATCATCGTGACGTTTATTCACGTGGTCGTTGGTGAACTTGCGCCCAAGACAATTGCCATCCAGAAGGCTGAATCGATGACATTATTTCTGGCGCCGTTGATCATCTGGTTCTATCGAATCTTATACCCATTCATCTGGCTTTTGAATGGATCCGCCCGCCTGCTCGTCAAACTGATCGGATTTCAGCCAGCTTCTGAGCATGACACAAGCTATTCGGAGGAAGAGCTGCGCCTATTGCTTGCAGACAGCTACAAAAAGGGATCCATCAATAAGAATGAATATAAGTATGTAAACAATATCTTTGAATTTGACGAGCGAAAAGCAAGAGAAATTATGGTTCCGCGTACTGAAATCGTCAGCATTTCAAAGGAAGATTCCATTGAAGAGGTATTCTCCATTATTCAAGAGGAACGCTATACACGTTTCCCGGTAGAGGATGGAGACAAGGATAATATCATCGGATTCTTGAATGCGAAAGAATTCCTGACTGAAATGCACCTGAAGAAGGATGTAGAGCTCGAATCATTGATCAGTCCAGTTATCAGCGTCATTGAAACGATTCCAATCCATGATCTTCTTGTGAAAATGCAAAAGGAACGCACCCATATCGCCATCTTAATTGATGAGTATGGCGGCACATCCGGATTGGTAACTGCTGAGGATATCATTGAAGAAATTGTCGGTGAGATACGTGATGAATTTGACGAAACCGAAGTCCCAGATGTCCGCAAACTCGGTACTGACCATTATATCGTGAGCGGTAAGCTCCTGATTGATGACATCAATGAGCTGCTTGGAACTCAAATATCGAATGAGGTTGTTGATACAATCGGGGGCTGGTTCCTATCTAGCCATTTCGAAATTCAGGATAGCTCTGCTGTTGAAGAAGAGGGCTATATCTTTAAAATCCATGAGCATGAAGGTAACCACATTCATTATCTGGATATCAAAAAAGCCGATAAATAATAAGAAAAGCCGATTCCGCAACCTGGAATCGGCTCTTTATTTACGATAAATGACCATTGCACTAAAACAATAGATCTGATTTTCTTCATCTTCTTCTCCAAAAGCGGCAACCTCGTACTTAATGTCGACAATCTGGTCTTCTCTGATCTGTCCCAGGAAATAATTCATCCCGTTCTCCAAATCTTTTTCATGTTCATAATCAAACATTTTCACCTGTATCATCGGCTCTCCTGCCTCCTTTTAAGACAGTCATAGCCAAATCGTTTGATTTTTATACACAAATTCAAGCATATAAGTTCATGCTAATCAAGCGACCTCACTTTATTGAAATATTCTCACATTTTTTAGAGGAACGTCCCTTTTTAAGTAGGACAATAAGACACATCAATGAACTCTTTTTTGTTTATCAAAAATATAGAAAATGAGAATAACAACCGCACCAATTAATAATTGATAAAATATTTCATTTATAACCTTTTCATAGCTATAGAAAAACAAGTTCAATACATTATAAACAATTATATAAATAGATATCGCAATGATCATATTTTTTAATTTCATCATTCTAAGCTCCTTAAGGTAAATTGGTATTATTTACTATTATCAATGAGTATAACAGCTATTTCAATCGTTTACCCTGTCTTATGATTTTAACCAACAAGGATATAGCAGCAAACCTAAGATTGCCCAATGACAAATAAAAAACGGCTGCCCGATGGGTCAGCCGTTTTTTTTACTTCTACTTAGTTTGCAACAATATTAACGAGTTTTCCAGGGATTGCGATTACCTTACGAACGGTTTTACCATCGATTTGTTCAAGGACTTTTCCGTTCTCCATTACGGTTTTCTCCATCTCTTCCTTCGAAATATCCGCAGGAACTTGAAGCTTCGCTCTTACCTTCCCGTTGATTTGGATAACGATTTCCACTTCATTATCAACTAGCTTGCTTTCATCATAGGCTGGCCAAGATGCATAGGCAAGTGTATCATTATGGCCAAGTCTGCTCCAGAGCTCTTCTGTGATATGCGGGCAGATTGGGGAAAGAAGCTTCACAAAGCCTTCCATGAATTGAATTGGCAGGATATCAGCTTTATAGGCCTCATTGATGAAGACCATCATTTGAGAAATGGCTGTGTTGAAGTGCAAGTTCTCAAGGTCTTCTGTTACTTTTTTCACAGTTTGGTGATACACCTTCTCCAGATGAGTATCTGCCGATTCAGTGATCTTATCATTTACTGTGCCATCTTCATTAATGTAGAGTCTCCATACACGATCCAGGAAACGTCTTGAGCCGTCAAGGCCGTTGGTAGACCAGGCAATCGACGCATCAAGCGGTCCCATGAACATTTCGTAGAGACGAAGCGTGTCAGCGCCATGGCTCTCCACGATATCATCCGGGTTCACAACATTGCCTTTAGACTTACTCATCTTCTCGTTGTTTTCACCGAGGATCATTCCTTGGTTAAACAGCTTTTGGAAAGGCTCTTTCGTTGGCACCACGCCGATGTCATAAAGGAATTTATGCCAGAAGCGAGCATATAGCAAGTGAAGAACCGCATGCTCCGCCCCGCCGATATACGTATCAACCGGAAGCCAATGCTTCAATTTCTCCGGATCCGCAATAGCTTCTGGATTTTTCGGGTCGATATAGCGCAGGAAGTACCAGCAGCTGCCCGCCCATTGCGGCATGGTGTTTGTTTCGCGTCTGCCTTTGCGTCCTGTTTCTGGATCTGTTACATTCACCCACTCATCAATGATTGCAAGCGGTGATTCACCGGTTCCTGACGGTTTGATTTCAGATGTTTTTGGAAGCACAAGCGGAAGCTCTGATTCAGGGACCGCTGACATCGTGCCATCTTCCCAATGAATGATTGGGATAGGCTCTCCCCAGTAACGCTGACGGGAGAAGTTCCAGTCACGAAGGCGATACGTTATCTTCTTCTCGCCGATACCTTTTTCTTCAAGCCACTCGATCATCTTTTGGATGGCTTCCTCTTTCTTCAAACCATTCAAGAAGTCAGAGTTAACATGCTCTCCCTCACCTGCATAAGCTTCTTTTTCGATATCTCCGCCTGCGACTACCTCACGGATTGGAAGATCAAATTTCTTCGCGAATTCATAATCACGCTCATCATGCGCAGGAACCGCCATAATAGCGCCTGTTCCATAGCTCATTAGAACATAATCGGCAATCCATACAGGGATTTTTTCGCCGTTTGCCGGATTAACGGCATAAGCGCCCGTGAATACACCCGTTTTCTCTTTCGATAGCTCTGTTCTCTCAAGATCGCTCTTCGATTGGATGGACTGCTTGTATTCTTCCACCTGCGCTTTTTGCGCCTCAGTCGTAATCTCTTCTACGAGCGGATGCTCTGGAGACAATACTGCATAAGTCGCGCCGAATAGGGTGTCAGGACGTGTCGTGAAGACTGTGAATGCCTTGTCTGTGCCCTCAATGCTAAAGTTTACAGATGCACCTTCTGAACGGCCAATCCAGTTGCGCTGCATATCTTTAATGCTTTCTGGCCAATCAAGCTCCTCCAAGTCCTCAATCAGACGGTCTGCATAAGCGGTGATTTTCAAAATCCATTGGCGCATCGGTTTTCTGATAACCGGATGGCCGCCGCGCTCACTCTTGCCGTCAATGACTTCTTCATTCGCCAAAACGGTACCAAGAGCCGGGCACCAGTTGACAGGGATTTCATCCATATAAGCAAGCCCTTTTTCATAAAGCTTCAAGAAAATCCATTGTGTCCATTTATAATAATCAGGATCTGTCGTATTAATTTCACGGTCCCAATCATAAGAGAATCCTAGGGATTTAATTTGGCGCTTAAACGTCTCGATATTCTTTGCCGTAAATTCCTCCGGGTCATTCCCTGTATCAAGCGCATATTGTTCTGCCGGCAGGCCGAATGCATCCCAGCCAATTGGATGAAGAACATTATAGCCCTGCATCCGCTTCAAGCGGGAGAGAATATCCGTCGCTGTATATCCTTCCGGATGCCCAACATGAAGACCTGCTCCAGATGGATAAGGGAACATATCTAATGCGTAAAATTTACTCTTTCCTACCTGATCGGTCGTTTTGAATGTTTTATGCTCTTCCCAATAAGATTGCCACTTCTTTTCAATCTCTTTATGATTGAAACTCATCCTAAATTCCTCCTACAAAATCAAATTTCAAGCGTCATTTAGTTTTACACCTGAATATAAAAAAGCCTCTCATCCCCAAAAGAAGGGACGAGAGGCTATTCATTATTAGCTTATACCCGCGGTACCACCCTAGTTGACGTATATATCACACGTCCGGCTCAAAGTCTTTAACGCAGATCTGCGGCAGTCCTTACTAATCGCTGTTCACGACTGCAACTCAAGGGGGAGTTCATCATGCCGCACTATTGGCTCGCACCATCCGCCAACTCTCTAAAAATAACGTGCATCATTACTGGTCCCTATCAAAGTTATTAAAAAATATATACCTACATTGTATGTAAATCATCTTGAAAGTGCAAGTCCATTCTATGCTGTTTTTTCCATTTTGGCCAGAAGATCAAGAAGATATTCATACTGGACAAAATTTTCGATTACTGGTAATGAATTAACCTCTTAACCTGGCTGGCATAAACATGGATGAGCTCTTCCAACTAATTGTGTCAATGACGATGATAACCATCTTTACATCTTGGATTATGCTATCCAAAAAATATAGCCATAAAGAGCCGAACGTAAAAACTCGTTCGGCTCTTTTCATGGAGAAATAATGAATTCTCCTATTTATATGTGTCCGGGTGTACAGTCGCTTTAGCTTGCTGGCCTTTTTTCTCGTACATTTTTTTGGCTCTTTTTACAATGTCCGTGTCGGCTCCAGCCTCAATGTCCTGGCTGTTGACCCCGTTGCGTGTTTTCTGCTCAGGGTTATGCTGTTTAGATCGTTTTTTCATATTGGAAAGCCTCCTTAGCGTCTTCTTACGACCATCGCATGCTGAAGATCTTGTACACGGATTTTCATCCGGTCAAGCTCATCCCGCTGCTGGTCATTCGCACTATTCTTCATGACCGTGAGTTCATTGTATGAATCCTCAAGTCTCATAAGGGCATCGGTATAGCCCTCGGTGTTATAGTGCTCCTGTTTGGCTGACTCCTCATATTGCTGCTGTGCATATTCAATCGCATCCACGCAGCGCCCTAAACATTCATCCATTGATTTATGCGTAGCCATCCTTCCACTCCTTTATTCGTTGGATTGGTTAAGAAATACACCCGAGTCTTATTATGTCCGGCGTCACTCTGTAACATGAATAAATTCAGCACTTTCCCGTAATTGTTATTTGGAAAGTATAATTGCGCGTGTTAAAATGAAGGTTATGTGAAAAACAATAAGGAGGGTTTTATCAGATATGAAACAGGCTAACCCTTTTCCATATGCCAGTGACGATAAACGTTATCATACATGGAATTACCATTTGCGCAACCAATTTGGCCATAAGGTCTTCAAGATAGCACTAGACGGCGGTTTTGACTGCCCGAACCGAGACGGCACGGTGGCTTTTGGCGGCTGCACATTCTGCAGCGCGGCAGGCTCAGGAGATTTTGCCGGTAACCGGGCTGAGGATTTAAAGAAACAATTCGCCGACATTAAAGGAAAAATGCATCAGAAATGGAAGGATGGCAAATATATGGCCTATTTCCAAGCCTATACGAACACGCATGCTCCAGTTGATGTTCTGCGCGAGAAATTCGAAACGGTCATGGACGAGGAAGGAGTCGTAGGACTTTCGATTGCAACGAGACCAGATTGCCTCCCGGATGATGTCGTTGAATACTTGGCTGAGCTGAACGAGCGCACCTATCTATGGCTCGAGCTTGGACTGCAAACCGTCCATGAAAAAACAGCGAACATTATTAACCGTGCCCATGATTATCCGACCTATGTCGAAGGGGTCAACAAACTCCGCAAGCATGGCATCCGTGTCTGCAGCCACATCATTAACGGACTCCCTCTTGAGACACCAGAAATGATGATGGAAACCGCCCGTGAAGTGGCCAAGCTTGATGTGCAAGGGATTAAAATTCACCTGCTGCATCTGTTAAAAGGCACACCAATGGTTAAGCAATATGAAAAAGGCATGCTTCAATTCCTGTCATTTGAAGAGTATGTGAACCTTGTCTGCGACCAGCTTGAGATCTTGCCTCCGGAAATGATCATCCACCGCATCACAGGCGACGGTCCAATTGATTTAATGGTCGGTCCGATGTGGAGCGTTAATAAATGGGAGGTCTTGAACGCGATTGATGCGGAACTAAAACGCCGCAATAGCTACCAAGGCAAGTTCTTCGTGCGTGATGGAGGATTGACTGTACATGAAGCTTGACCGCATTCTTCCCTATGCACGACTCCTGCTCGAAAAAGCGCTAAGCCCTGGTGATGTGGCAATTGATGGCACGATGGGCAACGGGCATGACACCCTATTTCTTGCCAAACTAGTCGGAGAACAAGGGCATGTATACAGCTTCGACATTCAGGAATCCGCTCTCGAGCAAACAAAAGCCCGTCTTGAAGAAAATGAAATGGCTAACAATGTGACTCTTATACACGCTGGCCATGAGCATGTAAAAAGCCGCATTCCTGAAAAGACCGAAATAGCCGGTGCGATCTTCAACCTCGGCTATCTGCCAGGCGGGGATAAGGATATCATCACAACCGCTCCGACTACCATCTCAAGTGTTGAGCAAATCCTTGAGATGATGAAACCGGAAGGAATCATTGTGCTTGTCATCTACCATGGCCATCCAGGCGGAGATATTGAACGAGATGAGATTCTTCAGTTTGCCAGAGCACTTCCGCAGGATACAGCCCATGTGCTTGAATACAGATTCTTAAACCAAAAGAACAATCCGCCCTTCATTGTGGCGATTGAGAAAAGATAAACCTATACAAAGAGCGCTAAGGGATTGTGTTCCCTTAGCGCTTTTTTTAGATTTTCACATATTCAGGAATGAATGAAATTTGTGGCTTACCCATGACTGGATGCAGGGAGCTGACGAGCTCAACCCCGTAGACCGATTTTAGTAAGGATTCATCCAAGAGGAGACTCTCATCCCCCTCTGCAATCTTTTTTCCATCCTTTAATAAAGCGAGCCGATCAGCATAAAGGGAGGCCAGATTTAAATCATGCAAAATGGCCACAATTGTTAGTCCGTTTTTCAATTGCAGCTCCTTTAATAAATTCAAAAGCTCAATCGAATGCTTAATATCCAGATGATTCGTCGGCTCATCCAAAAACAGCAGCCGCGGGGATTGGGCAAGTGCTTTGGCTAAGAGAACACGCTGCTTCTCACCGCCGCTCAAGTCCTGAAAATATTTATGCTTAAAGGTTAAGCAATTCGTTTTCTCGAGGCACTCATCCACAATTGCATAGTCTTCTTTCTTATAGGTGTTAAAAAGACCTTTTCCCTGATATGGATAACGCCCAAGCAGCACGATTTGCTCAACCGTGAAGTCAAGACTTACAGCATGCTCCTGGCTTAAAACAGCTGTCATGCGTGCAAGCTCTTCCGTATTGTATTGATGCGCTGATTTTCCTGCTATCTCGACCGTTCCGCTCATGTAAAGATGCTTAGGATCCAGGATCGCTTTAATGAATGTCGTTTTTCCGCTCCCATTTGGGCCTAAGAGGGCATAAAACTCTCCCTTTTCCACTTCCAATGAGACATCTTCGAGAATTGGGCGGCCTTTCCTATAACCTGCACTTACATTACTTACTTTTAACATGCCATATTCCTTCTTTTTATACGTTCTCTTATTAATAAATAGGTGAATACTGGTGCCCCAATCAAGGCTGTAACAACCCCGATTGGCAATTCCTGCGGGCTGACAATCGTTCTCGCTATCATATCCGCAATCACTAAATATCCGCCCCCTATCATCATTGATATTGGGAGAAGATGCTTATGGTCCGCTCCTGTCACTAAACGGACGAGATGAGGAATCACAAGACCGACAAAGCCAATCGCACCTGATACAGATACGGCCGCACCTGTCAGCAGCCCGGCGCTTATAAGAAGAACGAGCTTCTTCCTCCTTACATTCATCCCGCCATATTGGGCTGCTTCATCCCCTAAGGCAAGCGCATTAAGCTCCCTGTAATGATATAAAATTACGCTAGCTCCCAAAGCGAAGAAAGGAAAGAACAAACCGACATGGCCCCAGTTCTTCATGGCGACACTTCCCATCAGCCAATTGAGGACCTCTCGCGTTTGATCTCCCGATGACAAGGCAATGATCAAGGATATGACCGCGCCTATAAAGGAGTTCAAAATAATTCCTGAGAGAATGATGGTTTCATTTGCGTACGTCTTGCTTGCTGCCCTCGTAATGCCAAAAACGAGGAAAAGTGAGGCTAGGCTGAACAAGATGGCAACCAATGGCAATGTATAGGAACCAATGATGGCAACCTCGAGCTGAAAGAACAAGACGATGACCGCTCCAACAGATGCACCTGAAGAAACACCGATTGTATAAGGGTCAGCGAGCGGATTCTGCAATAGCCCCTGAAAAGCCGCCCCCGCCAGCGCAAGAGCACCTCCTACTAATAACGCCAGCAGAATGCGCGGCAGACGGATATTCCAGATAATCATTTCAATATTTTTCTGGCCTTCGAAGAATCCTTCATAACCGGTTATGTTTTTAAGAAGAATCCCAACAATTTCTTTCACAGACAGATCCGCACTGCCGATCAGAATTCCCCAAACGATCGCTGCTGCCAAGAAAAAAAGACTTCCCGCATATAGGGTGACCAGCTTTATTCCTCTCTGCTTTCCTACTCTATTACTCATACTACTCCACTCCATCATTCTTGATGTAGGCACATTGTGGACAAATAAAAAATCCTTAGCCCAAAGGATGAGCTAAGGATTCACTCGTTTGACCGCGCGAATGCTTTAAGCCTACTTTTCCCTCCGAAAAATAAGTGCTAAAACCATTAAAAGCAGGTCTCCTGGCTTATGGCGAATACACGCCAATCACAGTAGCGGGGGCTGCACCGGAATCGCACCGGTTTCCCTATTCTCCCTCGAATGAGGGCACTTTCATGGAATAATCAGCTATTTTGTTCTTCCTTCATTTTAATGGAAGGGGTATGAATAAGCAATTCTAATTTGATGTCAATCCGACTTCCTTCGCAATCAATTCAAAGGATTTCTTCTTTGCCTCAAAGGAATGCGTAATCGTCGTAAGCATGATTTCGTTCGTGCGGAAACGCTCGCTAAGCTCTGCTAGGCGCCTTCCAATCGTTTGCGGCGAGCCAATAATCATCCGGCGCCGATTATAGAGAATGCGATCGCGTTCATAAACGGAAAAATTCTGTTCAAGGATTTCATCAGGATGGGGAGTCCCTTCCCGCATGATTCCCTGGGCTAGCCAAAGCATAGACAAATCAAGCGATCCTGCCAGATAATGTGCCTCCTCATCCGTTTCAGCACATACAGCGAATACGGTCACCATTCCAGTCGGATGGGAATGGGTCTCCGATGCTTGGAAATTCTGCAGATAATGCTGCATATTATCCTCAGCAAACTCACTGTTAATAAAGAGCGCAAAATTATATGGAAGACCTTTATGAGCGGCAAGCTCAGCACTCGATGAACTTGAGCCCAGCATCCAAAGGTCAGGAAGCTGCCCAATGACAGGTGTTGCTGTCAACCCGAAATACGGATGAGAATCCGGCAAGCGATCATTGAGGTACCAGTTCAACTCATCAATCTGATCGGGGAAACGATCCTTGCCCGGAATCGGCCGTCCGTCCTGCAAAGCTCTTGTTGCCCTTGGCATGCCGCCTGGGGCTCGTCCAACCCCTAAATCAATGCGGCCAGGAGCAAGCCCGGATAGGACGCGGAAGTTCTCAGCTACCTTATAGGCACTATAATGCGGTAGCATCACACCGCCTGTTCCTACTCGAATTTTTCTCGTTCTCGCAGCAATCCATGTAGCCAGGATTTCCGGGCTTGATCCGGCCAGCCCAAGACTGTCATGATGCTCCGAAACCCAAATGCGCGAATAGCCTAATTCCTCAGCAAAACTTGCCAGTTCTACTGTATTGCTTAATGCCTTTTCTGTCGGTTCTCCAGCTGCCCGGGGCGATTGATCTAGAATACTGAGCTTTAACATCAGATAGATTCCCTCCCTAAAGGTGTTCTTTAGCCTGTTCGCTTTGACACTTTTCTCATGGCATAGTAAACCTTACAGTTCCAATAAAAGAAATAGGAGCGGAATCCTCCCTGTTTCAGTAATTTGCGGACATGTGTTTTGACATCCTTTTGCTCGGCTACCTTTCTATCAGCAAGATAAATGCCCACCAGCCCCTGATTCACCATCTTATGAAAATGACTGTCAGGAATCTTTTCGACATCAAGAATAGCCTGTTCCAAAAAATAGCATAAACGCTCAATCAGTTTCTTTTCAGACTCATAATAAAAACAAAAGTTCAAATCATTCCCGATTCGATCTTCCTCTTGATCGATAAAATAATCCAGCATAATATGAAGGCCTTGTACATAAGGAAAGTAAGCATCCCTCACATCCTTCGCCAAATCATTCCGGAAACGGGGGCGAGCTGCATAGGATACGAGACAAAAAATCCCGAGCGTAGAGCCGGCACAGGCACTGAATTCATACCATGCCATGCCCTCCGGCAAGCGGTGACGATTTGTTTCGAACCATGCTTGTAATCTATCTACCCTTTCTTCCCATATAACATGCTTATGTATTTGGAGATCGCAATAATACCCGCAAAGTTCAAACAAATAGGGCTGAATTTCCTCATAATGAGGCAATCTCTGCAAAACTCCCTGGCAGGTTTTGACCAAATCGGCCAAATAGCCGCCATCATTTTGATCCTCTCGCTGTTCATAGTAATTCTTGAGCTCTGCTTGAGGATTGAGTGCATGTTTCATGGATTCGTGCAAAAGAGCAAAATCGGCAGGATCCAATGAGGTGCTGCGATCACATAGATTGTCGAGGTAATCACTGATTGTCTGATAGGCTACGATGAACTGAATCACCTGGGTCTTGTTATCTCCTGCGAGTAAGGCGAGAATCGATCCTCCCTCACAATGGAAGGTCTTGTTGGCAATGCTCGCTCTCGCTTGGATTCGAAGCTCCTCATTAGGAATTGAATTCGCTCTTTCCTCCCAATAGTCCAATTCCCGATGAACGATTGGGAAGATATCTTTAAAAACCAATTTCGCTAGTCCGAATTCAGTTGCAGGCAGCCTCAACATTCTCCATCTCCTTAAATGATATAACCGATATTGCGGAGGCGGGATTCAACAAAGGTCTTGGCGTATTGAAATACATCCTCTCGCTCTGGTTCATTGAATATCTCGTGATAAAGCTTCGGCCACTCCTTATAATGCTTTTCGGAAGAAGGACAATAATTAAACCATTCTCTTACCAAATTGCGGTCAACAATTTTGTCATCCCCCGCCTGCATCACCAAAAATGGAATGTCCTGAAAATCTTCATCAAAGTCAAAGGCATCATTCATTGCCTTTACAAGTTCACGATACCACCTAATCGACACAGTCGTCACATAAAGAGAATCATTTAGATCAAATTCAATGACTTCTTTATTTCGTGTGGCCATGTCAATTGTTATCCCCGCACTTTTGCGATAAGATGGATAAACAAGATTCAAGACATAGGAGAGTGAATTGAGCAGCTTTGGCGGATTAACCAATGTACCAAAGCATGGTGAGGAGAGAATGACTCCAGCAAGGTTAAACTCGCTAGATTGCAGCATTTTAACAGCAATCAAGCCGCCCATGCTATGCCCAAGCATAAAGACAGGCAAGCCAAATGTATACGCTTCATTAACCCATGTCTCAACAGTATCCAGATATTCATCAAACGAATCGATATGGCCGCGGTTCGACCTTGAGGTCATCCCTTGTCCAGGTAAATCACCAATAATAACATGGTATCCGGCTGACAGCCACTTTTGGACAAGCCAATTGTATCTTCCGGAATGCTCCATTGCCCCGTGGACAATGACAATGACTCCGTATGCCTTCCCCTCTGTTTCCCATTTTTTCATAGATGCACTCCTCCAGTTTGTTTATAACGTAAATATATTTACACGTGATTTTTTTATATGTACACTTTTTATTAACTATTAATTTTACAATAGATTTCGGAGGTTATGAAATGAAATTATATCAATATAAGGATAAAAACCCTTCCATACATAAATCCGCCTATATCGCTGATTACGCTGTTATCACCGGTGATGTGACAATTGGTGAACACTCAAGCATTTGGTTCAACACCGTCATCAGAGGTGATGTAGCTCCAGTCATAATCGGAAAAAATGTAAATGTACAGGATAACTCCGTCCTCCATCAAAGCCCTAATAATCCGCTGATTCTTGAAGATGATGTGACCGTCGGACACCAATGTATCCTCCATAGCTGTCATGTAAAAAGAAAAGCCTTGGTCGGTATGGGCTCCATCATTCTAGATGGCGCTGAAATAGGCGAAGGAGCTTTCATTGGAGCAGGAAGTCTTGTCCCTCAAGGAAAGAAAATCCCGCCAAACACCCTCGCTTTTGGCAGACCTGCCAAGGTTGTCCGGCCGCTGACTGAGGAGGATAAAAAAGATATGGATCGAATTTATAAGGAGTATGCTGAAAAAGGTCAATATTACGCAAGTATAGAGCCCATTCAGCCCAATCAATAAATCTTGTCAAATGGGGATACATCTTATTGTATACCCATTTTTTATTGCGTTTATCATTATTCCCGTCCATGAATAATAACCATGATTACTGGTTCTTTATCTTTTAGTATAATCTTTCCAAACATAAAATGGCGGAAAATGACTAATTCTTTATTAACACGAGCAGCTAAAACAATCGATTTCCATACTAATTGTACTGATTGAGAAATGATTTGGTTTCATTTCTTTTAACTTTTTTTAAAGAAAGAGCATCCACGAGACGCGGATGCTCCAATTGATAATTAAGACATCGTAACTAATTCTTCAGACTTCATTTGGAAAGGATACTTTTTTTCGATATATACTCCATGCCAGATCATGAACACGAGCACTGTCCAAATCTTACGGCTATAATCGCCTTTCCCTTTCACATGGCCGTCAAGCAGACGGAAGATGACATCCTTATCGAATAGGTGATCAGTTTCACTATCAATAATCAATTCCATTGCCCAGTCATACATTTCATTCTTCAGCCAATGACGAATAGGAACTGGAAATCCAAGTTTCTTTCTAGTCAGGACATGTTCAGGAACGATTCCTTCAACAGCCTTTCGTAAAATATACTTGGTTGTTCCGTGGCTAGTCTTCATATCAGATGGAATCTTAGATGCTACTTCAAACACTCTCTTATCCAGGAATGGTACGCGCAATTCTAAGGAGTGTGCCATTGTCATACGGTCCGCTTTTAAGAGAATATCTCCTCTCAGCCATGTATGAATGTCAATGTATTGCATCTTGCTGACGTCCTCATAGCCCGCAGTATCTTTATAGAAAGGCGCTGTGATTTTCTTATAATCAAGCCCATCGTGATACGGCTTGTACAGCTCCTTCTTTTCGTTCTCCAAAAACATTTTCGCATTGCCGATATACCGTTCCTCCATTGGTGTACAGCCGCGTTCAATGAAGCTCTTCCCTTTAACACCCTCAGGGAGCATGGCCGCAATCTGTTTAAGAGAGCGCGTTAAGACACGCGGCAATTTGGAGAATATTTCAAGTGATTGGGGTTCACGATAAATATTGTAACCGCCAAACAGCTCATCCGCTCCTTCGCCTGACAATACAACCTTCACATGCTTCCTCGCTTCCCTTGATACGAAATAAAGCGGAACACATGCTGGGTCAGCCAATGGGTCATCAGCATGCCACATAATCTTAGGCAGCTCCTGCATATATTCTTCAGGTGTAATAATATAGCTTATATTTTCAACGCCCAGCTTTTCTGCCGTTTCTTTTGCTACGTCAATCTCGCTAAATCCTTCATGCTCAAATCCGACAGAGAATGTCTTTATGCCAGGATGATATTTCTTGGCGATAGAGGCGATGATAGATGAATCAATTCCACCCGACAGAAAAGAGCCGACCGGTACGTCCGAGCGCATATGCTTTTGTACGCTGTCGATCATCACTTCCCGGATTTCCTCCACCCAAGCTTCTTCAGGCTTTAGGGCTGGCGAAAATGCCGCTTTCCAATAACGTCCGATTTCCATTGGCTCACCAATTTTTTTCTTTAAATAATGGCCTGGCAAGAGCTTTTCGATTCCTTCTGTCATAGTCTCTGGCTCTGGCACGAATTGATAAGTCAAATAGTTCTGCAAAGCATCCAAATTGACCCTTTCCTCACCAGCAGCCAACACAATGCTTTTTTTCTCTGAAGCAAAGAATAGCTTCTCCCCCTCCTCTTTATAGAAGAAAGGTTTAATTCCAAATGGGTCACGCGCAGCAAAGATGGATTTCTCCTCTTTGTCCCATATAACAAACCCAAACATTCCGCGAAGATGATTGACAGCATCTTCTCCATAAAAAGCATAAGCAGCGAGGATGGCCTCCGTATCAGAGTTTGTTTTAAATTCAAGCCCTTTAAAAGCAAGCTCTTCTCTAAGCTCCAAATAATTATAAATTTCTCCGTTAAAGATAATCCAGTACCGCTCATTCTCGAACGAGAGCGGCTGATGACCGCATTCAAGGTCAATGATGCTTAAACGGCGAAACCCTAGTTGTATATGCTCATCCACATAATATCCTTTATCATCCGGTCCCCTATGGTAAATAAGATTGTTCATTTTCTTTAAATCATCTGCGACAACAGCGTCTTGGCATTGATTCCAAACACATCCAACGAAACCGCACATTATCAATAAAAACCTCACTTATAAATTATTTATCATTCCGCCAACATACTACCAGACTTTCGGTGCATTAATTGTCGAAGGGGAAGTTATTTTTTTCTTTTTTATGAAATATATGTAATTTTTATCATTCTTTTGTCTAGCAAGAAGAAAAAACCTCAGGAATCGGTATATCCTAAGGTAAGGTTCAATTCATCGATATAGGAAACGGCCATCGCTAGCTGATATTGTTCTTTCTTTCATGTTTGGGTATTCTTTGCAAAAATAGCTGTCTCTATTCTTTTCAAGGAATCCTTTCTTTCGCGGTAGAAAGAATGGAAAACTATGAAAGAACGCTTGCATTTCCATTGATACAGACATCCTGTTTTAAATCAA
>X410_Impala__coassemble_105_pt1 | contig 17410 bp, 15 predicted proteins | sample X410_Impala__metabat2_high_PE_006 | metagenome-assembled genome bin X410_Impala | reverse complement strand
GCATATAGGTCGAATCCGGTTGGTTCCATGTTGACAATTACAAGCTTTGCGCCGTGTTGTTTAGCAATTAGCGGAAACTGGTTGGCGGGTGTGACAGATAAAGAGGAGCCGATCACAATAAACAAGTCAGCACGGATGCTTTCTTCCTCGGCCATCAAGAATGGCTCCTCAGGCAGCATCTCTCCGAATAGGATGACAGAGGGGCGCAGCTTGCCGCCACATGCCTTGCATGCATAAGTCTTCTCTAAATACATCTCGCTTCCATATTCAGTCCCGCATGATTGGCAATGGACTTTCTGCAGTGTTCCATGGAGCTCTGCCACCCGAAGGCTTCCAGCCTCTTGATGAAATCCATCGACATTTTGGGTGATGATGCTTTTGACAAGTCCTTCCTCTTCCCACTTGGCTAGAATTTGATGGCCTTTATGCGGTCCATGTTCTTTTACTCCTACGACACGCTCCCGGTAGAAGTCAAAGAATTCCTTTACATTTTGATTGAGAGCCTCGGTGCTTGCAATTCGGCTCGGGTCTTTTTTCTTCCACAGTCCTTTTTCATTTGAGCGGAAGTCAGGCAAACCACTTTCGGTGCTCATTCCTGCCCCAGTGAATATGACGGTATAGGTTGAATCTTTTATCCATTTTGCTATTTCCATCATGCTGTCCTCCTCTGTTGTTCTGTATGATTTCCATTATATCATTTGCCTGAAAAGAGTTTTTACAGTTTTTGCTTGAAACTTTAGTGAGGAGAAGTGATAATAGAGTATAAAATTATCAGAAAATTTTATACTTAGGGGATATGCAGAATGAAAGTAGTGAAATTTGGGGGTACTTCTCTTGCTTCGGGAGAACAATTGGAAAAAGTGTTTGATATTGTGGTATCTGATGAGGATAGAAGATTAATTGTCGTTTCTGCACCAGGGAAGCGATTTTCAAAAGATATAAAAGTAACTGATATGTTGATTGCGACTGCACAGGCCTGGCTGAAGGGGAGCGAGGATGATGATTTGTTTCAGGCGGTCATTAACCGTTATCGGTCCATTACGGATAGCCTTGGTATGAGTGAGGACGTAATTGAACGCATTACAGCGGACCTGTTAGAATTATTGAAGGGGGACCGCAGCAATCCGGAGCAGTTCATGGATGCTATCAAGGCGAGCGGGGAAGACAATAATGCTAAATTAGTGGCAGCCTATTTCCAGCATAGAGGAATAGAAGCCGCCTATATAAATCCGCGTGAGGCTGGACTGATTGTGAGCAGTGAGCCAGGTAATGCCCAAGTGCTCCCTGAATCATATGAAAGGCTGTCATATTTGAAGGAGAAAAAAGGGATTCTGATTTTCCCGGGATTCTTTGGTTATACGACAGACGGGCGTGTCATGACGTTCCCGCGCAGCGGTTCGGATATTACGGGCTCGATTCTGGCAAATGCTGTCAAGGCGGAGTTGTATGAGAATTATACAGATGTCGATGCTGTATTTTCAGTCAACCCATCGATTGTTAATAATCCAAAAGAAATTGCCGTGCTTACGTATCGGGAAATGCGGGAGCTTTCCTATGCGGGATTTAGTGTTCTGCATGATGAAGCGCTTATTCCCGCGTTCCGTGCTGAAATTCCGGTGAATATTAAGAACACGAATAATCCTGATTCTCCTGGTACCATGATTGTGAGCAGGAAGGCAGAAACGAACGGACCGGTTGTCGGAATCGCGAGTGATAATGATTTCTGCAGCATATATGTAAGCAAATATTTAATGAACAGAGAAATCGGCTTTGGCCGCAAGCTGCTTCATATTTTGGAGGAGCTTCATCTCTCGTATGAGCATGTTCCTTCGGGAATTGATGATTTAACCGTCATCCTGCGTCAAAATCAAATGGATCATGAGCGGGAACAGATTATCATCGAACGCATCAAGAATGAATTGGATGCTGATGAGGTGAAGGTAGAGCATAATTTATCCTTAATCATGATTGTCGGGGAAGGAATGCGTTCCAATGTTGGAACGATGGCACGCGCATCAAGGGCATTGGCTGACAAGGGCATCAATATCGAGATGATCAATCAAGGATCCTCCGAAGTATCGATGATGTTTGGAGTGAAGGAAGCTCAGGAAAAGCTTGCTGTTCAAGCGCTATATGAGGCATTTTTTACAGATGTACCGGTATGAGAAAGAGTGGTGAGTCATGTTGGTAAAGGCGATTATATTTGATTTGGATGATACGCTTCTATGGGACCAGCGAAGCGTGAAGGAGGCATTCGCGGCAACGTGCGAGGCTGCGAGGGAAAAATATGATGTAGACCCTGAAAGATTGGAGGAAGCCGTGCGAAAAGAGGCGACACGGCTCTATCAATCGTATGAATCATATGCTTTCACACAGATGATTGGCATCAATCCTTTTGAGGGATTGTGGGGAAATTTCCTGGATGATGAAGATAATTTCAGGCAATTGGCTAAGGTTGTTCCTTCCTACCGGAAAGAGGCATGGATCAGCGGGCTGAAGGCGCTTGGAGTTGATGATCCTGCTTTTGGTGAGGAATTGGCGGAACGCTTTCCAAAGGAGCGCAGGCAGCGCCCATTTATCTATGAGGATACTTTCACCCTTCTAGATCAGCTGCATGGTCGCTATCAATTGCTTTTGCTCACGAATGGGTCTCCGGATTTGCAAATGACAAAGCTGGAGATTACACCGGAGATTTCACCATATTTTGACCATATCCTTATTTCGGGCGCCTTCGGAAGAGGGAAGCCAGACCCGGCTATTTTTGAGCATGCGCTCAGTCTGCTTCAAGTATCAGCGGAGGAGGCTTTAATGGTCGGTGATAACTTGAAGACAGATATCCTTGGGGCAAATCGGGCGGGTATACCATCCGTATGGGTCAATCGTGATAACAAATCTCCTAGCGAAGTAAAGCCTGTATATGAGATTAAGCGGTTAATGGAATTAAATGAATTATTAGCGTCCATCAAGTGAATGGCAAGAGGGGCTCCCGCAAACCGGGGGCCATTTTTATGAGCATTTTTCGTGCGTTGTAGGGCAAACTGGATATTATTGACTTCAGCAAACAAGAAGGTGATACCTATGCTAAATCGATGGACGAAGGAAACAAAGTACATAATGGCTGCATCCGTTCTAATAGGTCTTTATCTTGCCCCGATGTTCCTTTTGGGTGAGAATTCACATATTCGGCTGCATGATAACCTTGATTCAAATATAGCCTGGTACAAGGTGTTGAAGGATAATCAGCAATTATTCGGGCCGATTGATGATACGATTGCCCAAATCATTAATGGACTGCCCCGCAATGCGTTTGGGACCGAATTCAGCGGGATTCAGTGGCTTCATTATTTATTGCCTTCTATGACGGCTTATGCTATTAGTCAGGTGATTGTAAGGGTTTTTGCTTTCTTGGGAATGTACCTTCTATTAAAAAAGCACTTCCTTAGAGAAGAGCAATACGGCTTTATTCGTGTCTTCACGGCACTTGCTTTTAGCTTAACGCCGTTTTGGCCGTCCGGGATGCTGGCTACATTAGGCCACCCGCTTGCCTTATATGCTTTCTTGAATCTCCGCAACCGGGATAGCTCATTTAAGGACTGGCTCATTCTGGCGCTGCTGCCGTTTTACTCAAGCTTTGTGCTGGGGTTTTTCTTCTTTTTAGCGGCAATGGGATTGCTCTGGCTCTATGATGGAATCTTCAGGAAAAGGTGGAATGGGCGTTTTTTTGGCGGGATTCTCTTTATGACAAGTGTTTATTTACTGGTTGAGTACCGTTTGGTTTATTCGCTCGTCTTTCCAGGGGAGCCGAATAGCCGGGATGAATATTTCAGTGCGTACTTGAGTTTTGCTCAATCGTTTCGGCTCATTTTTAAGAATTATATTGCTGGCCATACACATGTGCTCACCTTGCATCAGTTTATCATTATGCCTTTATCCTTTTTGGCTCTCTGGTTCATCATTCGCGATAAGCGATGGAAGGACGAGAAAATTTTCGTTTTTCTATTTGTGCTTAACTTTGTCCTCTCCGCTTGGTATGCGTTTTGGTTTTATGAGGGCTGGGATTATCTGAAGGAACGAGTCTCGTTATTAAATGCCTTTAACTTTGCGCGCTTTCATTTTATGCGTCCGCTTGTTTTGTATTTGCTGTTTGCTTTGTCCTGCCGGCTTATGTGGAACCGCGGAATGAAATGGCGTCAACTGGCCAAAATAGCCATGATAGCCCAATTGTTCATCCTGTTTCTCGGCAATCCGGAGGTATATTACGGTAAAAGGGGGACCCCCTCATTTAAGGAGTTTTACGCCGAGGAGCAGTTTAATGCGATTGATGACTTTATCGGGAGACCAAAGGACTCTTATCGAGTAGCAAGTATCGGTCTTCATCCTGCCATCGCGCAGTTCAATGGATTCTACACACTTGATACGTACAATAATTATTATCCGCTTTCTTATAAGCATCATTTCCGAAAAATCATTGAAGATGAGCTTGATAAGAATAAAAGGCTTAAGAATTATTTCGATAACTGGGGTGGCCGGTGTTACATTTTTGTCGATGAACTTGGGAAGAAATATGATTATGGCAAGAATTCAAAGAAGAAAATCCGCGAACTCAAGCTGAATACAGAGGTGTTCAAGGAGATGGGCGGGGAATATTTTTTCTCAAGCGTTCCCATCCTGAATGCGTCCGCTAATGGGTTAGAGCTGCTCGAGGTATTTGATCATGAGGATTCTGCTTGGAGAATTTATTTATACCATGCCGTCTGAAGGAGCGAACGTAACATGAAATTGCCCGTTTTGACGATTGTCGTACCATGCTACAATGAGGAGGAGATTTTGCCAAAAACGATGGACGAGCTTACGGCTGTCCTCCTGGAGCTGATGGAACTTAAGCTTGTATCCAATAACAGCAATATTTTATTTGTCGATGATGGGAGCAAGGATCATACTTGGAATCTGATCCAAGTGGAAAGCATGCAAAATCATTTGGTCAGAGGGATTAAGCTGGCAGGGAACGTCGGCCACCAAAATGCCCTTTTGGCCGGCCTTGAAGCTGCCCAGAGGCAGTCAGATTGCGTCATTTCCATTGATGCAGATCTGCAGGATGATATATCCGTCATCCGTACGATGGTAGAAAAATACAATGATGGCTATGACATTGTGTATGGTGTCAGAGATAAGCGGAAGACGGATACATTCTTCAAACGGAATACCGCGCTTGCGTTTTATCGGGTAATGGGAACGCTCGGCATCCGGTTGATTCCTAACCATGCCGATTACCGGCTCATGAGTAAGCGGGCGCTGAAAGAGCTGCTAAAATATAAGGAAAGAAACCTCTTCCTGCGCGGGATGATTCCCTTGATTGGGTTCTCGCAAACGAAAGTCTTTTATGAAAGAAAAGAGAGGGAGAGAGGGATATCCAAATATCCTCTTAAGAAAATGCTATCCTTTGCCTTCGATGGGATTACAAGCTTCAGTGTCGCCCCAATCCGGTTTGTCACCTATCTAGGCTTTATTACCTTGCTTGTAAGCATACTTGCCGGCGGCTATGCCCTGCTGCAAAAATGGCTTGGAAACACACAGTCAGGCTGGACATCCATTATGATTTCCCTGTGGATCATCGGCGGTCTGCAGCTGATTGGAATCGGGGTTGTCGGTGAGTATATCGGTAAAATCTTCAAGGAGGTCAAACGCAGGCCGATTTATGCAATTGATGTGGATCATTATTCAGAGGATTTGGAGGATGAAGAGGCCGGTGAAGCTTCCTGGAAGCGGAAAGGTACCTCATGATTGATAGAAAGGGATTAAGATGACATTAGATTTAATTACAGATTATGTTCATAACTATGGTTATATTGTAATATTTGTCGTGCTTTTCATGGCGATGATTGGCATCCCGGCACCAGAAGAAACGTTAATGCTGCTAATTGGCGGTATGCTCATGGATAGCGGACTTCAATTTTTTGCCGTCATTGCGATTGCCCTATTTGCGGTCAACTCAGCCATGCTTGTGTCCTACTTCGCGGGCAGAAGGCTTGGAAATCGGCTGGTCATTCGTTATGGCCATAAAATCAATTTGACGCCAGCTAAATGGGACAAGTTAAAGAAAAAGCTTGAGAAATATGATGGCCAAAAGATGATTTTCACTTATTTTCTGCCGGGTATGAGACAATTAGTGCCCTATCTATCTGGCACAAGAAAGGTTTCCTATCCTGTCTTTCTCGGATTCACTTTTACGGGAAGTCTTTTATGGACGTTATGCTATACGACAATTGGCTATTACCTGGGAGATGTGCTTGGCCCGGCCCCTTTAGCAATCTTCGCGTTAGGGATTTGCCTGTTGTTTCCCTTTATAGTAGTTATTAAACGAATGGTAAAGACCAGACCTAATGAAAGGAATTTGGCACATAAATAAGGAATCCCCCGTTTTGGGGGATTCCTTATTTTATTCCTTCTTTGAAAGCTCCTCTTCCGTTACCCATTTATGGTTCGTTACCTTATCGCTGCTATCTGTCGGGGTGTAATCAATCAAGTAGACGGTTGTCTTTTCTGATGAATCAATCACGGCGGTGGCACCTTTCATTCCTTCCATATGATCAGCATTGATAGTTACCTCAGTCCCAGGTTCAAGGGCTGTTTCTCCGTTTGCCGCTTCGATTTCCTCCTGGATAACCCACTTATGATCTTCTACCTTTTCCCCGCCATTTGTCGGAGTATAGGAAACGCTATACGCAATCGTATCATAGGCACCGACTATGGTAGCTTCAGCATCCTTCATATCTTCCATATGACCTTCTTTTAAGATGGCCGTGCTTCCAACCGGAAAGGCTGGATTTTCACTTTCTTTCACATCCTCAGGCACGTCGCCGGAATTTGAATGCTCCATAGAGGAATGATCCATTTCCTGGCTCTCTTCTTCAGGAGCGGAATCTGAACAGGCACTAATAACCATCAGCATGAAAATAGATGCAAAGATGAATAATGGTTTCTTCAAATTTATCCTCTCCTTTTTGTATACGGCCATCATAGCAAAGGGATTTATTGCCATGCAATGATTGTGCATAGGGATGAATCTTCATCCGAGCTTTTTTGAGAAAATAGTCCGAATAGACAATTGTTAAAATATGTATCTTGAACTATAATTGTTAGATAATTCCAAAAAAGAAAAAGGGGGTATAAGATGAAGATTTATATATCCGTGGATATGGAGGGGATCACAGGGCTTGTGGACCATACCCATGTATCCTCGGAATTGCATAATTATGAGCGGAGCCGGCGAATCATGACTGAGGAAGCCAATGCCATCATTACAAGCCTCTTCAAGAATGGAAGCGAGGAGGTCATTGTCAATGACAGCCATAGCAAGATGAATAATCTGCTCGTTGAGCTGTTGCATCCTGATACACAGCTGATTACCGGTGATGTGAAACCATATTCCATGATGCAGGGGTTGGATGCATCCTTTAATGGAGTTATCTTTGCCGGATATCATGCCAGGGCATCCATGCCAGGCGTTCTTACGCACTCCATGATTTTTGGCGTTCGCAATATGTACATAAATGATCAGGCTATCGGAGAACTAGGGTTTAATGCCTATGTAGCCGGCTATTACGGTGTTCCTGTTTTGATGGTGGCCGGAGACGACCAGGCAGCTCTTGAAGCAAGCCAGCTGATTGAAAATGTTACGACGGTAGCCGTAAAAACAGCTATTTCCAGATCGGCTGCGAAAACACTCACTCCTGCCAAGTCTAAGATATTACTGGCGGAAGCAGCCAGTGAGGCTTTAAAGAAACGCTCACATATCAAGCCATTGGTGCCGCCGGAGCGTCCTGTTCTCCGTATAGAGTTTGCTAATTACGGACAAGCGGAATGGGCGAATCTCATGCCTGGTACCGAATTAATTGAAGGAACAACGATGGTCAAATTCGAGGCGAAGGATATCCTTCAGGCGTATCAGGCCATGCTTGTGATGACAGAATTGGCGATGCACACGACGTTTTCATAGGGAGGAGGTGACGAATGAATACATTTATTGTCCGCCGCCTCATCTCCATGCTTCTTACCTTATGGCTGATTATTACAGGCACGTTCTTTTTGATGCATGCCGTTCCCGGGTCACCCTTCAATGAAGAAAGGACAACCAATGAGGCGGTGCAGCGTAATCTGATTGCCTATTATAAACTGGATGAACCCTTGATTGTTCAGTATGTCAATTACTTAAAATCGGTCATTACCTTGGATTTTGGTCCCTCCATTAAAAAATCCTCACAGACTGTGAATGATATGATTTCTTGGGGGTTCCCGGTCTCCTTGGAACTCGGTCTTTATACATTGATTGTAGCGATAATATCAGGAATTACCCTTGGTGTCATTGCCGCTTTGAGGAGAAATGGCATCATTGATTACCTGGCGATGACAATTGCCGTTTTAGGGATATCGATACCCAATTTTGTATTAGCCACTCTATTCATTCAAGTTTTTGCCGTTAAGGCAGGCTGGCTGCCGGCCGCTACCTGGACGAGCTGGCGTCATATGATTTTGCCGACATTTGCCCTTGCGACAGGTCCGATGGCCATTATTGCCAGACTTACGCGTTCGAGCATGCTGGAGGTGCTGACCCAGGATTACATACGTACTGCACGGGCGAAGGGCTTGAGTCCAGCGAAGATCGTCATTAAGCATGCGCTCCGTAATGCTTTACTGCCGGTAGTGACGGTGCTCGGCACGCTGGCTGCGAGTATATTGACCGGAACATTTGTCATTGAAAAGATTTTCGCCATACCCGGGATGGGCAAGTATTTCATTGAAAGCATCAATAATCGTGATTATCCCGTGATTATGGGGACAACCGTTTTTTACAGCTCTGTGCTGATCATCATGCTTTTCTTGGTGGATATCGCTTATGGAATTCTTGACCCCCGTATTAATTTGAACAAGAAAGAGGGGTGAGCTTGTTTTGCATTTGAAATCCAAGCAGCAAAATGAAATCCCGGATGAGTGGTTTCGGCCGCTTGACCAGTCTGAGATGGATGCAGAAGCAGTCGTTCGTCCTAGCAGAACGTATTGGCAGGATTCGTGGAATATGCTTCGGGAGAATAGACTGGCGATGGCTGGGCTGGTGTTCCTGTCATTTCTTATCATCATGGCCATCATTGGTCCGTCCCTCTCTCCAAACTCTATTGAAGAACAGTCCATTATGAATCAAAACATGCCGCCATCCTCTGAATATTGGTTTGGAACTGATGATTTAGGCCGTGATGTATTCGCTAGAACTTGGTACGGGGCCCGTGTTTCTTTATTTGTAGGTATTATGGCGGCCATGATTGATTTTTTTGTCGGGGTTATCTATGGAGGCATTGCCGGCTATAAGGGAGGCAGAACAGACCATTTGATGATGCGGGTCATTGAGGTTTTGTATGGATTGCCGTATTTATTGCTTGTCATTCTTTTAGCGGTCGTGATGGGACCCGGTTTATTTACAATCATCATTGCCCTGTCTGTGACGGGCTGGATTGGCATGGCCCGTATCGTACGGGGCCAAGTGCTCCAAATCAAGAATTATGAATTCGTGCTCGCATCAAAGACGTTCGGGACGAAGACAAGAAGAATTATCCGCCGCAATCTATTGCCAAATGCGATGGGACCAATCATTGTCCAGCTTACCTTAACCATTCCATCGGCCATCTTCGCTGAGGCATTCCTTAGCTTTCTTGGTCTCGGTATCCAGGCCCCGCATGCGAGCTGGGGCGGAATGCTGAATGATGCATTAGGCGTGATACTGAGCGGTTACTGGTGGCGATTATTCTTTCCTGCCTTGTTCATCTCATTGACGATGTTTGCCTTTAATGTCGTGGGAGATGGATTGCAGGATGCGCTCGATCCGAAGCTTAGGAGGTAATGGTATGGATAAAGTGCTGCAGGTAGATAATCTGCATGTTCAATTCTCAACATTTGGCGGTATCGTTCATGCTGTCAGGGGAGTGTCTTTTAGCCTTCATCGCGGAGAGACGCTGGCAATCGTGGGCGAATCCGGCTGCGGAAAAAGCGTCACCTCCCAGAGTATTATGGGACTTATCCCAGCTCCCCATGGCCGTATCACGAAGGGACAAATCCTATATCGCGATAAAGATCTTGCAAAGTTAAAGGAAGCGGACTTAAGGAAGATACGCGGTGTTGATATTTCGATGATTTTCCAGGATCCGATGACGGCATTGAACCCGACAATCACCATAGGCGAGCAAATCACGGAAGGACTTATGGAGCATCAGAGATTATCGAAATCAGCTGCAAAAGCAAGAGGAATTGAGTATTTGAAGATGGTCGGAATTGCTAACCCGGAAATACGTTTCAAGCAATATCCGCATCAATTCAGCGGGGGGATGAGGCAGAGGATTGTCATTGCGATGGCCTTGATTTGCGAGCCTGATATATTGATAGCCGATGAACCGACAACGGCTCTGGACGTAACCATTCAGGCGCAAATCCTCGCTCTTTTTCGAAAAGTTCAAAAGCAGACAGGAGTTTCCATTATCTTGATTACACATGATTTAGGTGTGGTTGCTCAGGTGGCTGACCGAATTGCCGTCATGTATGCCGGAGAAATTGTTGAGACTGGCGATAGGAGAGATATCTTCTACCATGCCCGCCATCCATATACAAAAGGCCTTCTTCAATCCGTTCCCCGATTGGATCAGGAAGAAGCAGATTTGGTTCCAATCAATGGTTCACCGCCGGACCTATTTGCCCCTCCGCAAGGCTGTCCCTTTACAGCACGATGTGACCATGCCATGGAGGTATGCGCAAAAGCAGACCCTGAGAGAACACATATCGGAAATGCTCATTTCGTGAATTGCTGGCTGGAGGATGAGCGGGCAGGAGGAAGACGAATAGCAGCTAAAAAGAGTGCATTTATTAATTTTTAAGGAGGATAAGGATGAAAAAAACAATTTCCATTTTGAGTATGCTGGTTTTGCTCGTGTTTAGTGCGGCTTGTACAGCGACAAAGGAATCAGGTAATGAAGGCAATAAGGATAATGCAAACAATGGTGAAAAGGTGCTTTATTTAAATAATGGAGAAGAACCTACCTCCTTTGACCCGCCAATCGGCTTTAATGCGGTCTCATGGAATGCGCTTAATAATTTGATGGAAGGATTGACAAGGCTGGGGAAAGATCATGAACCGGAGCCGGCCGCAGCAGAGAAATGGGAAGTATCAGATGATGGGAAGGAATATACCTTCCATATACGGGAAAATGCGAAATGGTCAAATGGCGATGATTTGAAGGCTTCTGATTTCGTTTATGCATGGAAACGCCTCCTGGACCCGAAAACGGCCTCTGGCGCAGCCTTTCTAGGCTATTTCATTGAGGGCGGGGAAGAATTTAACACGGAAAAAGGGACTGCGGATGATGTCTTGGTGGAAGCGGTTGATGAGAAAACCTTCAAAGTAACATTGACAAGCCCGCAAGCCTACTTTTTAAGCGTCATCACCAATCCGGCCTTCTTTCCTATAAACGAGAAGGTAGCGAAAGAGAATCCAGAGTGGTTCGCTGAAGCTGACAGCTTCGTTGGAAACGGACCATTTATCCTGTCTGAATGGAAGCATGATAGCCATATGACTATGGAGAAGAATCCTGAATATTGGGATGCGGATACCGTGAAGCTTGATAAAGTGAATTGGGCCATGGTCAATGATACGACGACTGAATATCAGATGTATACGAATGGAGAGCTTGATACCTCTGATGTCCCTCCTGAAATGACGAGCCAATTGATGGAGGAGGATAAGGTGAAGATTGAAGAGCAGGCAGGCCTGTATTTCTTCCGTTTCAATGTAGAGAAGGAACCATTCCAAAATATCAATATTCGTAAAGCATTCGCTATGGCGACTGATCAAAAGCAATTGGTTGAGTATGTGACGAAGAATGAGGAGGAGCCTGCTTATGGATTTGTGGCTCCAGGGTTTAACGACCCGTCCGGCAAGGACTTCAGGGAGACGAATGGGGACCTGATTGTCACAGATGTGAACAAAGCGAAGGAATTGCTCGCTAAAGGGCTAGAGGAAGAAAACTATGATAAGCTTCCTGAAGTCACATTAACCTACAGTACAGGAGATGACACTCATAAGAAAATCGCAGAAGCCCTCCAGCAAATGTACAAGGAGAATCTTGGAGTTGATGTGAAGCTTGCTAATTTAGAGTCTAATGTTTTTGCAGAAGATCAAAAAGCATTAAAGCTGCAGTTCTCCAGAAGCTCCTTCCTGGCTGATTATGCAGACCCTATCAACTTCCTCGAAAACTTCCAAACAGGCCATTCGATGAACCGAACAGGATGGAGCAGCGAAAAGTACGATTCATTAATTAAAGAAGCGAAGGATGAAAGTGATGAGGATAAGCGTTATGAATTGATGTATGAGGCTGAACAAATCCTGATGGGTGAGATGCCAATCATTCCAATTCACTTCTACAATCAATTATATTTGCAGGCTGATGGTGTGAAGGATATCGTCCGTCATCCAGTTGGCTATCTAGAGCTGAAGTGGGCAGATAAAAAATAAGCCTAAGGACAAGAGCGGGATGAATACAATAAAGAGAATCTAGCATTAAAAAAAGGATGTTCGCCTCGAACATCCTTTTCAAAAGGCGGGAGTGTGAAAAATGGCTGTAAGACCAGATAAGCTTAAAAAAGGAGACAAGGCAGGAATCATTGCTCCGGCCAGTCCTCCAGACTTGGCCAATTTAAAAAAGGCTGTTCCATTCTTTGAAGAGACATTAGGGCTAGAGCTTGTTTTTGGCAAGAACATTGAAAAACAATATGGCTATTTGGCTGGACGGGATGAGGAGCGGGCAGCTGATGTAATGGACATGTTTCTGGATCCGGATATTAAGGCGATTTTTTGTGCATGCGGAGGATATGGCACAGCGAGAATGGCCGATAGACTGGACTATGAAATCATCAAGGGCAATCCAAAGATTTTTTGGGGTTATAGTGATATCACCTATCTTCATACAGCCATCAGGCAGCACGCCGGATTGGTTACCTTTCATGGTCCCATGCTAGCGAGTGATATTGGAAAAAAGGACGTTCATTCGCAAACGAAGCATTCATTTAAACAATTATTCAGCGGAGACAAACTTTGTTATTCAGAGGAGCTAAACGGGCTTGACGTCTTAGTTGAAGGGAAGGCGGAAGGTGAGCTAGTCGGCGGCAACCTATGTTTGATTACCTCTTCGCTTGGTACGAAAAATGAGCTTGATACCGATGGGAAAATTCTTTTTATAGAGGATGTACATGAAGAACCGAGAAATGTCGACCGCTATTTGAACCAGCTCTGGAATGCGGGGAAGCTGCAAGCGATTGAGGGGCTTGTCATTGGTGATTTCTCAGATGGGGAACCAGAGCGCCAAAAAACATTGACGCTTGAAGAGGTGCTGAGTCATTATGCTGAATTGATTGGGAAGCCGGCAATGAAAGGATTTATGATTGGCCATTGTGATCCCCATTTTGCTATACCGCTTGGCACAAAAGCCACGATTGATACTGCCTCTAAAACACTAGAGATTGAAAGCGGGGTAGCAAATGAAAGTAACGAATATTGATACATTCAATGTGAGTGTGCCGCTCATCAAGCCGTTTAAAACAGCCATTCGTACTGTGATATCGGCTGATTCACTCATCGTCCGTCTTGATTGTGATAACGGAATCAGCGGATGGGGGGAAGCACCGGCAACAATTGCGATTACCGGGGACTCACTGACTTCCATAGAGGCCGCCATAAAGGAGTATCTTGGCCCCTTTTTAATAGGGTGTAATCTTCTAGCTTACGAGGAGGTACTCACTGGGCTTGCTGGAGTAATGGTTGGCAATACCAGCGCTAAGGCTGCGCTTGATATGGCTATCTATGATTGTCTTGCCCAGTATAGCAAGCTCCCTTTATATGAATATTTAGGCGGAGCTGCCGGGGAGCTGGAGACGGATATGACCGTCAGTGTGAACAGCCCAGAGGAGATGGGAGATGATGCGGAGCGCTATATTGGCGAAGGCTTTTCTGTTTTAAAGGTAAAGGTCGGTATCGGTGATATTGCCCAAGATATCAAACGGGTGAAAGAAATTAGGAAACGGGCTGGGGAGCAAATCCGTATCAGACTTGACGCTAATCAGGGCTGGTCTGCTAAAGATGCAATCAAGGCCATCCGTCAGATGGAAGACGAGGGACTAGACATTGAGCTGGTTGAGCAGCCCGTAATAGCGCAGGATTTATATGGGCTGAAGAAAGTGACTGATCATGTAGATACATTAATTATGGCTGACGAAGCAGTATTTTCGGCAAAGCAAGCGTTAGAGGTCATCAGAATGCGTGCAGCGGATTTAATCAACATAAAGCTTATGAAGGCAGGGGGTATCTATCAAGGGCAAATCATCAATCGTCTGGCAGAGGCCGCTGGAATGGAGTGTATGGTAGGAAGCATGATTGAAACGCATTTGGGCATTACGGCCGCTGCCCATTTTGCGGCAAGCAAGAAAAATATCACCCGATTTGATTTTGATGCCCCTTTAATGCTATCAAAAAACATCCTGGAAGGCGGATTGCAATACCAGGGTAGCAAAATTCATTTGCCGCATGGGATGGGCCTTGGCATCAAGCGTGTTCAAACTCATGAGGGAGGAGAATAAATGAAAGAAAAAATGATGCAAATCGCTGTATCTGTCGCAACTGTCTGGACATCCAAACAGTCTCCGCGGGAACTGGATCAGCCGGTGATCAGCAATCCGGCAAGAATCTCAGAGTGGTTGATGTCGATGGCACTTTCGGATTTGATGGATTTACACGATGCTAATCGAGTCCAAACACAGTTATTATTCGGAGAAGAAGTGATTGTTACCGGCATGGAGGGAGAATGGGCATCCATCATTGCGCCGAGCCAGTATTCCTCAAAGGATAGCCGAGGCTACCCGGGATGGGTTCCTGCAGGCCAGCTGCGGGACATTAAAGATGCAGCTGATGCCAAAAAAGGAATGGCTGTCATCCAAAGCAAGATGGCATTGTTGCATATCGAGGGAATGGACTCCACCATTCCGATTTGTTACCAAACTGCCCTGCCCTTCCTAGGTGACAGCGGTGAAACAATCAAGGTTCAAACGCCGCTTGGCAAAGGGGAATTGCATAAGGATGATGTGCAGCTATTTAAAGAAGGTGAAACGCTTCCTGAAAAATCAGGCGAGGCCATTTGCCAAGCGGGTGAACGGTTCCTCGGTCTCTCGTATTTATGGGGCGGTGTCAGCAGTTATGGCTATGATTGCTCTGGATTTGCCTATACGATGCTAAAGGCAAATGGGTATGTCATCGCACGCGATGCAGGTGACCAGGCAAAGGGAGGAAGAGAAGTGGCCCTCGATGCCATTGAGCCGGGGGACCTTTTGTTTTTTGCCTATGAGGAAGGAAAGGGAGCAATCCATCACGTCGGAATTTATCATGGCGATGGCCGGCTCCTTCATTCGCCGAAGACAGGGAAATCGATAGAGAGCATCCTGCTTGAAGGGACAATTTATGAGAAAGAGCTTTGCTGTGCCCGCCGCTATCACAGGAATTCGGGGGGACAAGAATGAAAGAAGACACAATGCTTGAGCTTGCAGGAGTGAAAAAGCACTTTAAGATTAGTCAAAAGGACGTAGTCAAAGCAGTCGACGGGATTAGCTTTCATATTGCAAAGGGTGAATCGGTCGGTCTTGTAGGTGAATCAGGCTGCGGAAAATCAACCTTGGGAAGAACGATTATTGGCCTCTATCAACAAACAGATGGGCAAATTCTTTTTAAGGGCAAGGATACAAGGTCGTTAAACAATAAAGAGAGAGCAAGTTTTCATAAAGATATGCAGATGATTTTTCAGGATCCGTATGCTTCCTTGAACCCGCGTTCAACCGTAATGGAAATCATCTCTGAGCCAATGGAGGTCCATAACCTTTATCCGAATAAGAAAGAACGGATGAAGCGTGTAATCGAGCTATTAGAGGATGTAGGCTTAAGCCGGGACCATGCCAATCGATATCCGCATGAATTCAGTGGAGGTCAAAGGCAGAGAATTGGCATTGCGCGGGCACTTGCTTTGAACCCGGATTTCATCATCGCCGATGAACCAATTTCTGCCCTTGATGTTTCTGTCCAAGCACAGGTGGTGAACCTTCTGAAAAGGCTGCAAATGGAGAAGGGGCTGACCTATCTGTTTATTGCCCATGACCTGGCGATGGTCAAGCATCTGGCCAATCGGATTGGCGTAATGTATTTAGGTCATTTGGTCGAAATGACAGAGAGCCGAGAGCTATATGCGGACCCTCTTCATCCATATACGGAAGCATTGCTTGGTGCGATTCCCATTCCTGACCCTGATGTGGAGGATGCGCGGGAGAGAACCTTGTTAGAAGGGGAAATCCCAAGTCCGACAAATCCGCCGAGCGGATGTGTTTTCAGGACAAGATGTCCTTACGCAATGGAAGCATGCAGCAAGATCAAACCTGAATGGCAGGAGGTTCATAAAGGCCATTTCGTTGCCTGTCATTTGTATAATAAAAAAGTAATGGGAGGGGATGTAAGGCAGCATATTGCAGCCTCACGCCAATAGCGATAAGTGCATTTCTTCAATCGTTAACTATGTTAAAATAATAGTTAGTCGAAAACAAAAGAGGTGCAGCAAATGCTTGATAAAATCAAAGGCGGTTTATTTGGTGTTGCGATTGGAGATGCTCTGGGCGGAACAACTGAATTTATGTCCGAACAGGAAATCAAAAATAAATATGGACAGTTAACGGATATCATTGGAGGCGGGGTTTGGCAGTTAAGTCCGGGCGAGGTAACCGATGACACGGCCATGACATTATGTGTCGCTAAAGGAATCATTCAATCGCCAGATGATCCGATTCCGTACATCGGGGAGGAATTCTTAAACTGGTACGCTCAAAAGCCAAAGGATGTTGGCATTATCATCAGTCAGGTACTGACTATATATAAGGATAATTGGGAGGAAGCGGCTAAGGAGGTTCATTATCGCTTGAGCGGGAAGAGCGCTGGAAATGGCTCCTTAATGAGATGCTTACCGATTCCGCTTGCATACGCAGACCAAAAGAAAATGGAGGAGCTGACGGTTCGTCACTCCAAGATGACACATTATGATGATTTAGCCGCTGAAGCTTGCTTAATCTATAACCGGATTGCCTCTCGTTTATTAAATGGGGATGGACTAGCCGTCTCTCTTCGTGAAGAAACAGCGGGCACGCTTTATGAGGAAGCGCTGACAAGTGAGCCGGATTGCCCGCCAGACGGGTTTGTTGTACATACGATGAAATGGGTCGTACACATCCTGTCCAATATGCACACCTTTGAAGAGGTGGCGGTTGCTGCAGCCAATAAGGGACATGACACAGATAC